>Ga0210395_10000044_pt1 | contig 133303 bp, 229 predicted proteins | sample IncBWH4OmetaG_FD_150861 | JGI IMG/M metagenome (GOLD analysis project Ga0210395, IMG submission 150861) | Forest soil microbial communities from Barre Woods Harvard Forest LTER site, Petersham, Massachusetts, United States - Inc-BW-H-4-O ... | reverse complement strand
GGGGGGAACGCGCGAGCCGTGGCGCTTACCGCTTACGCGGCAATAGATCGTTGGAGCGCGCGTAGGTCGTAAGGAGGTGGCGCAGGGAGCTTTGGAGAGGGGAGGGGTGGCGGGGGCGATAACTTCTGGATACAGATTTCCAAGTCCTTTCGTTGTTTCGCATGGTTAGCACTGGCCTGTCTCCTGCATTACCGACCTACATGGACAACGGGACAAAAAGCCAAGTTGACAACGTCCGGGAAACGGCTACGCTGTGTGCCGTGGACGACGCGAGCGGCAAGGTGACGCCCGAGGGCAACGTGGACTTCATCGAGGTCATCCGCAAAGAGAACGACAAGCGTACGCTTACGGGCAAAGGCCGAAACGACATTCATCGTCGCGGCGCCTTTCAGCCTGATCAGTACACGTTCGGGGGTTGCTACGACCTGGGGTACAATGCTCCGGGAAGCCCGCGTGCGTGGGGTCGGAGCGCCGTCATGAAGATGTCGGCTCGTGTCGAGGCGTACCTCGGTTCCGAGGAAGCGCAAGACTTCAAGGCGATGGTGTACGGCGATTTCGGGCGCTGCGGCGTCTGCGGCGCGCACTTCAGCATGGGTGAGATCTGGCAGCACAAAGACCGCATGGACCTCGTCCACATCGGCTGCGATTGCTGCGAGAAGTACGAGATGGTGTCGGGCACCGACTGGAACGCAGTGCGTGACGAGCGCGAGCGCGCCATCAAGGGCTTGAAGACGGCGATGCGGAACGCGAAAGCTCGCGAGCGCATCGCGGCGGAGTCACCTGCGTTCGTCGAGGCGATTGCTCTCTTCGAATCGAACAACCTTGTGAGCGGCATCGACTTCATCTCGAACATGACGCGCATGTGGAACAACACTCCAGGGAACCTCACGCCGAACATGATCCGAGCGACGATCAGCGCGGCGGAGTCCGTTCGCGAGCGCCTCGCGCGTCAGGCAAAGATCAAGGCCGAGCGTGACGCCGAGGTCAAAGTCGCAGCACCCGTGGGGCGTGATCGTCTCGCTCAAAGAGCACGAAGGTCAGTGGGGTGTGACGACGAAGATGACGGTGAAGGTCGTGACGGCGGAAGGCGTGTGGCTCGCGTGGGGAACGGTTCCCGCGGGTCTCGAGTGCGAGCGCGGCGACGAAGTGCAGTTTGATGCGACACTCGAAGCAGGCCGGACTCCGGAGTTCGCGTTTGCGAAGCGCCCGACGAAGGCAAGCGTGACGAAGAAAGCCGAGGTGAAGTCGTGAAACGCCGTCCTCATCTTTATCGACTAACGTTTGCTGATGGCTCAACTCTTGTTCATTCGGCCTACTCAAAGACCGAAGCTAAAGGAGGAAAACGAGGCGTAATCAAGATTGAACAATGCACCGATCCGGTTCTTCTTCAAGCGTGGGGCAAAGTGAATGGTGAGGACTTGTCATGATCCGTGAACAAATGAAAGAGGTGTTGGAGAGTGGTGCAGAGGAGCTGCGTCGTGCGATGAGTTTCATCAACACCACGACTGAGAGTGCATGGGACGGCTTTACTGCGGAGGAGTGCATTCGCATCGTGCGAGCTTGCTGGGCTTCTCCATTCGACATCTATGCGGACAACATTACCGTGAGCGAGCGCAGGTATGCGAGGCGCGGCTTGATCGCGAATTTGCATGATTCGCGGCGGCATCATGACCACGCCGAAGCTGACAAAGGCTCAGCATAAACTTTTGAAGCACTTCGCAAGTTTCAATTCAGATACTTCGCCACCAGGAATGCCGAGGACGCTTCGCAATCTTGTTAGTCGCGGTCTAGTCCGCTACGTCAACGGGAAGACGCAAGAATGGTGGGAAATCACGGACGCTGGCCGTGATTTGATGAGAGAGGTGAGTCATGAAACGCGCGCGTAGATCAGTGATGGAAGCGCTCATCGGTCGTAAGATTGTTGACGCCACTTGCGAGCGCTGGGATGGGGCTCAGGATGGGAGCAAACCGATGTGGGTGCACACTTGGACGCTCATTCTCGACAGTGGAGCACGTGTCAGCTTTCTCGCGGAAGAAACTGAAGTGGGGGCATATGGTGTAGACATTCGCATTGAGAAGGGACGGAGTCGTGACGTTCGACGATGACGATTTCAGCGTTCCCGAGCCTCGAGAAGCCGAGGACGAGGACGGCGACGCGGTGGAGCCCGAGCTTGGACTCGCGGGCAAGTACATCGAGGAAGCTCTCTTGAACGAGTGCATGCATTACTTGTTCGGTGGCGAGCGAAGCGCGCGACGGGTGGCTTGTGCAGTCGAGAAGGCGCTCGCGGCGCGAGGTCTCTTGGTCAAGAGAAACGTGTTTAGATGAGCACGACGAAGGACTGTCCCGGTTGCGGTCGCGGCTTTCTCAAGGGCAAACGCGTGCTCTTCCCGATGCGTGACGGTCGCCTCGTCCGAAAGCTCGTGTGCCTGACGTGCTCGTCCAAAGCAGAGCGTGTCATGACGCGTGTGACGGCGAAACCGTGCATGTCTTCGAGTTGCGACAATGCCGCGCACATGTGCACGCACTGTGCGGCGGACCTCGTGCTCGAGGAGAGAATGCGTTCGACAACGGGCGCCGTCGAGGAGCTGCGCGGGATGTTGGTAGCTCTTCGAGTCACGGATAAGACGCACGGCGGCGAGGACTTCATCCAAGGCAAGATCGAGGGTCTCGAGTCTGCGATCGAACTTCTCGTGAGACAAGGTACGAGGCGTTCGATGAAGGGGTTGTTATGAGTGTCGAGCAGAACGGGATGATTGAGTGGGTGAACCGTAAGGTGAAAGCACGTTGCCTTTCGTGTGGAGGTTCATCTGTGTTTGGAGGAGCGTACGTCTCGACATTGGACGCATTATGGTTGCGGTCGTGTTCACTTTGGAGAGCAGTACGAGCAGAGCTTGGCTGCCCGTAAGGCGAGGAGTAAGAGTGGACGGCATCGATAAAAAGCCGCGTTTTACGCACGACTGCGAGGGCTGCGTTTATCTCGGTACTTTTGATCGCCATGTTCGAGGCGAATTCCGGAGATGGGATCTCTATTGGTGCTCGAGTAAGCATGAGAATCTTTCGTCTTTGATCGCGACGGAAACGAGAGTCACGAGTACCGCTCTTCGCATCCGCCCGAGGCGTTTTGTGTTGATTACGAGCCGACCGAGGTTGAGCGCGAGACTCTTGGTCGTGCCATCGTGCGAGGTCTTTATGCGCCGTGGAAGAAGCGAAAGGAGTTGGAGGGCGCCATTCGTATCGCTCTCTCTGATCTTGAGTGTAATGATCCGGAGACTGCGCGCGACATGCTTTTGTCAACAGGAGTGAAGTCATGGTGATTATGGCGCCACGAAAGAATAAGCAGGTGGAAGTCTACGAAGACCACGTTGAACATTTGTGGGATGAAGCTCTGGATACTGGGATGATTTCTCAGTTGGAGTACGATTCCCATTTGGGCGACGATGACGATGACGATGATGACAATGAATGAGAGAAGAAGCCAAAGAGGAAAGAAGCAATGACTAAGCGTCAACGTGAAGCTATTTGTCGGATACTCAATCGAGTCGGTTCATGGACGACTGCGCGTTTCGATCAGCACCTTCGTTATGACGTGGGTGATGAAGATGCGAATGAGATTTTGTCATTCTTGGATCGAGAGGCTCATGTTGAGCTTGATCGAGACAAGCATGTGTTTGTGACTCGAGAAGAAGCTGACGCTAAAGGCCGGTCATGAACGCGGATGAGCGGACGTTGGACCTGATGAAGCGAATCAAGTCGATCCTCGTTTACGAGGCGCCCGAGAGATTGCACGTGCGACTGGCTCGCTTCTGCATCGACGAAATGAAAGTGCTCGTCGCGGATGGTGATGTGTGGCTTGCGAAGTGGCTTCGTCATCGGGCATCTGTTGATACGGCGCGCGAGACTTTGTGGTCGGATATCGCCGCGCTCGTCGATGGCGGTGAGCATTGGAAGTGGATTCAGGCTGAAATCCTGAAAGAGGAAGAGGCAACGCGGGAGAAGACGTCGTGAAGCATTCGTATAAGACGTGTAAGTTTTGCAAGGCCGCGCTGAACGTTGATCATGATAACGCGGCGTGTATCGGTAAGCTTGTCATGGATGTGGCAAGCCTTCGTCGAACGTTGGAAGAGATTCGTGCGCATGTGTTTGCTGACTTGACGCCGGAGACTTCACTGCCAAATAATCGCTTGCAGATTATTGCTGCGAAAGTTGATATCGCATTATTCGATCTCGATGGAGTGGAGAAGTGAAGATGACCTCTTCGAAAAATAAAGTGCCCATTCTCGAGAACACGGTCATCAAGCGAGTGAACCGGCACCTCGTCGAGAAAAACTGGAAGCTCTTGAAAAACAAGAAAGCGCGCGGTAAGCGCAAAGGCCTGACGGAGCGCGAGAAGGAATTCGGCACTTACTTCATCGTGTACGATCAGCGCTTCGTGACACGCAAGCACGTGGACCTCGAAGCGTTCGCGCGCGAGTGCGGGGTGCTCGCGGACTTCGAGACGCTTGCTGCGACGGATGGTGCCAAGTGAAAGCGGTTGCGGAAATGACAGAAGCGAAGCAATCGACGCGTCTCAAGATTCTACCGTGTCCGTTTTGCGGAGGTGCCGGTTCATTCGTGAATGATGATGACTACGGTTACGTCGAGTGCAGCTCGTGCGGGGCCAAAGGCAGCTCCTTTGTGTTCGACGACACGGCCTCAGAGGCAGAAAACCGAGAGGATACCATTCGCGAAAGCTGGAATCGTCGAACGAAGGGACGAGTGAGATGACTACGAAGCTAACTGAATTAGCCGCACTCATTGTGGAAGACCTTTCCGAAGAGCTAGAGCGTCGTGAGGTATACTTCACTGGGCCGTCTGAGAGCTTGTCGTGTGACGAGCGCGACAAGCTTCTTAGCGAGCTTGTCAAGATCGTTATGAAGACGTTGCGCGCTTCGGGTTTGAAGTAAGACGGAGGCATAGTAACCCGGTGTTCACATCGGGTCTCGAGAGGACGGAAACAAGGGGTTTCCCGTTGGCCCGAGGGTTGCTATAAAGCTAAGTAGACAAGTTGACAGACGCCGCAAGGCTCTACGAAAGAGGCTCGACGTGGTGAAGGTTCGTAAGATCAGTAATGACCAGCTGGCCCGATTGGGTCGTGTGGCCATGACTGAAGAGGGCTTGCCGGTTCAGCGCTATCGCATGGGTCGATACGTTGGGCTTCTTCGCGCGGGTCTCGTTCGTCGTGGCCCGATGCCGCCTCGTAATGCGGGCGGTAGACTCTGTTACCCGCAACGGTTGTTTGTGACCGATGCAGGGCGAGACCTGCTTCTTTCTGTCTTTCCTGAGCTGGAGCTTCCGTATCAATGCTGCCGCATGACGAGGGGAACGTGAAGGCGCCGAAGCGGCGTGTGTTCGTCATTCGGTTTGTGCTGAGTGATGAAGATCTTACAGCGATTGCCTATAGTCGCGATGGCCGTGGGTCGTGCTTACGTCTTGCGACCCGTAGCGAGGTGGAGACTGTGATTGGCATGGCTGTTGAGGCATCGCTTAGTGACGCACGTCTTCAGCTCGAGGATGCCGATGAGGAGACGGAGTAACCCGGTGTTCACATCGGGGTCCGAGAGCACGGAAACAAGGGGTTTCCAGTTGGCCCAAGGGTTGCTATAAAGCTAAGTAGACAAGTTGACAGACGCCGCAAGGCGCAACGAAAGAGGATCGCCGTGGACAATCAACACAAGACGAGGGACGACGCGAGGGCGCAATTGGTGATGCATGGGACGATGGGCTCGCTTTCTGGCGAGTGCACGGAAGAATACCTGTTCGCCCTTCGTCAGGACGCGTTCGAGTTTATTCGACAGATCGAGTCTCGGTTGGCGCGCGACTCTTACTGTCGTGTTCAACGAAGTGAGGCTGATGAACTCGACATTGCAGCACAGGAGCGTGAGGAGTCATGAATCGCGGAAAGGTCGAAGCAGGTCGCGTAACGCTCGCGGTTGGACTTTGGATGGTGGCGAGCTTCGTCTCGCTCTCCCTCGTGTGCGGGCTCTTTGGTCCCGCGGGTGAGGGCTTGTCCGAGGCGGTCTCGGGTCTCTTCGGGCTCGCGTCGTGGGTCGTCGTAGTTGTGTTCGTCTTTGCCGGCGTGACGGTGTTCCGTAGCGCGGGAGACGCACGGGGACGGCGAGGCTTGACGATGTTTCGCGTGGGCGGCGACGTGGTGCTCGTGCTGGTGGCATCGGCACTCGCGGCCCTCGCGTCGTCTGAGAGCGGTGGCGTAGTCGGCGCGTTCCTTGGCGATAGCGCCGTAGCAGCTCTGTCGGTTCCTGGCGCGTTCGTCGTGCTCATGGCGCTCGCTCTCCTCGTTCTTGCCGAGCGCTTCACACGTCGTGGTTTGAGTGCGTTGCGCGCTCGTGCGATTCCCGTTCGCGCTCACGTGAAGGCGATGACGGTTGTGCGTGGCGAGGATGAGAACGAGGTCTCGGATGAGGACGAGGGCGATGAGGGCTCGGACTCGGACTCGGATGACGCGGACTCGGATGATTTGGATTCGGACTCGGTTGATTCGGACTCGGACTCGGATGACTCGGACTCGGATGCGCCTGTGACGGAGAAGGCTCCGCGTCCGCGTCACCTGTCGCTCGTGAAGCCCTTGCGCGGCTCGTCGGCGTCGATGGGGTCGTTCGCGCTTCCGTCGTCGAAGCTCCTCGTGCGCGGCGAGTCGGCCGGTGCGAGCGTGAGCGAGAAGCAACTCCAGGAAGAAGGCGCGCTCTTGGCCTCGACGCTCGGAGCGTACGACGTGGACGCTAAGGTCGAGGAAATCATAACCGGCCCGATCGTGACGACGTTCGAGACGCGCGTTGCTCCAGGAACGAAGCTCTCGAAGGTCATGGGCCTCGCGGACGACTTGTCGCTCGCGTTCGGTCGCAAGGTGCGTGTTGTTCCGTCGCGCCTCGGTCGCGTGGGCTTCGAGGTCGCAAACGAGAAGCGCGTTTGCGTGGCGCTTCGAGAGCTGATCGAGAGCGACGGCTTCCGAGTCGCGTCGTCGAAGATGGCGCTTCCCGTCGTGCTCGGTCGTGATGTGCGAGGCGAGGGCGTCTTCGCGGATCTCGCGGACATGCCGCACGTCATCGCGGCAGGTGCGACGGGCGCGGGCAAGTCCGTGGGCCTCAACGTGATGCTCACCTCACTTCTTTACTGCCGCAGGCCTGACGAGTTGAAGCTCATGATGATCGACCCGAAGGTCGTCGAACTGCAGCCGTATGCTCGTATTCCTCATATGGTTACTCCAGTGATTGTTGACATGAAGCAAGCCGTCGACGCACTCACGTGGGCCGTGAGCGAGATGGAGCGTCGTTACCAGCTCCTTGCGTCAGCGGGTGCAAAGAACATCGCGACGTTCAACGCTCGTGCGAAGACCTCTTCGGGGAAGCTGCCTTACATCGTGATCGTCGTGGACGAGTTCGCGGACCTCATTGCGTCGCAAGGAAAAGCCGTTGAAGCGCTCGTCGCTCGGCTTGCTCAGAAGGCGCGTGCCGCAGGCATGCACTTGATCCTTGCGACGCAGCGTCCTTCGGTTGATGTCATCACGGGCACGATCAAAGCAAACTTCCCGACGCGCATCGCATTCCGCGTGTCGCAGAAAGTCGACTCGCGCGTGGTGCTCGATGAGCAAGGCGCTGAGCAGCTCACGGGTCGCGGTGATTCGCTCGTGAAACTCAATGGTGCCGATGCCGCGGTTCGCGTGCAGTGCCCGATGATCACCGAGGGCGAGATTGAGTCGGTGACTGGTTACTTGTGCACGCAGGGAGTTCCTGCGTACGACGAGAGCATTCTTTCGAATGGTTCGAATGATGTTGGAGATGATGGTGTGAAACCCGTGAAGGTGGCGCGCAAGGATGCGCGCGTGAAGGTGTGGTCATGAAGCGGTTCATCTATGGAGTGAAGTTGATTGCGTCGTTCGTTCTTCCTTGTCTGGTGTTCTTGATGGCGGGAGCGTATCTTGCTCGCGCAGCGGTGCAGCCGTGAACGCCATTGTTTACACGCTTGTCATCGTGATAAGCGAGGGTTGATGTCATGGAGCTGATTGTTCGCGGTGATACGTGGGCCGAGATTGTGGCTCAGTGCAAAGAGGTCGTGAATGGTTCGTCTTCGGGTCCGGCCGCAATCGAGCTTACTGTTATGCGTGAGATGAAGCAGAACGGGATCATCAGTGCCATCAAGTTGCACCGCACTTTGACTGGGTTGGGCCTGAAAGATTCCAAAGACTACTGCGATCAGCTCCGCGTGACTTGGGGTCTCCAGGGGTGATTCTGCGCGTCGACCCTAATCGATTAGGCCGTCGCCTAAAGCACAAAACAGGAGTTCGTGTGTGCGCTGTAGATGAGAACGGAAGGCTGGATGTAGTCGACATCTCGTACCTCACTCGAGAGAGCTTGCTCGAGTGGTTGCGAAGTAAGACGCCTGCTTTCGTCGAGAACGTCGTGCTCGAGATACTCGATCATCCAAGGGAGAAACATGAAACGTAAGATGGTAAAAGTCGCACTCGAGCGCGTGTCACGCACGGACTTGATCTGCGTCTCGTGCGGCGGGTTCCGAACGGACTGGGCCATTTTACCGGTCGCTGCCGAGACTCTCTCGAATGGAGAACGTGAACCTCAAGCCGGGATTCATACGAGCTGCATTCCGAGCCTGCATGCTCGGAATACGAGAAAGAAGCGAACAGATAGCGATGACAAAGAGTAGTGCCCAAAAATGGAAGGTGCCGTTTTTGGTTCGGAAGCTGGATTCGAAGTGGTGCGTGCTCGAGAGGTTCGAAACGGGGCTCGGGCTCGTGAGCTACTGGGACACGCGCAGCGAGGCTCGTGAAGCCGTGAGGCAGCTCAATCAAGAGGAGCGACGAGGTCGATGATGAGAGGCGTAGCCAGGGGATGAGGATTTTTGGGCCGCTCTGATGTCGTGGTAGGATCGGCGCCAGGAATGCGGCACATCGTCAATGAGAGCAAGAGCCCATCGTCGGAGATGACCACGACGATGTGGTGCGGCGCGACGTTCATCGAGCTTTTCGACGGCTCATTCACTCCTGAAATAGAATTCGTTTGGGAGTCGCGATCGTCTCTGGCAACGTGCAACGCATGTCTCGACGCATTCGAACGTCGAGTGGTGTCTCTGTGAGCGACGACTTGACGCCCAAGCTTCCGCTTTCGCGTTCGAACGTGAAAGACGGGCTGGTTGCTCTCGCTATAGGAGTCGCGCTCATCGGCTGGGGAGTCTTTCGATTTGATGCGCACCCGATTCGCAGTGGCTTTTTCGTATTCGTCGGCGTCTTGAATGTGATCTTCGGCATCGTGAACCTCGGTCTCGCGTTCACGGATCGTGGACGCGGCGGGAGAGGCGAGCCGTGATTCGAGGTGAGGGTGTCGCATGACTCGTAAGCAGCTAGCTTTTCGCAGGCCGCTTTTCATCTTTCGCGTCGAGCGCTACGACGCGATGCTCGATCACTGGAAAGACTGCGGTTCCGTACTTTTACCGGATAACGCGTATCGCATGGAGCTTGCACACGCGCTTCTCGTCTTCGGACTTCACGCGCCGCGTAGTGGGGATCGCGTGTCGTGGACTTACGGCACGATTCCGGGCTCGCTCGTGTTTCCTTGGCCGAGGGTCAAGATCAGCGACACGCACAATAGGCCTCTTGTGCGGCTTTCAGCGAAGGACCGTAGTTCATTAGGAGCGAGTCATGAGTCGTGCGAGTGAGACAGCCGAAGTCATTGTCGACGCGTTACAGGAAGCGGGATATGACGCCAAGGCACGTGGGGGAACGGTACTTGTTGAAAGAGGCAAGCGCGCAGAATTCACGGTTGTAGATAAGGGCGCTGTCGTCATCGATCATGAGCGCGAACCTGATGAAGTCGAACACTTGCTCAAAGAATCGCGTCTTTCTCGCGCCATCAAGATTCGAGGCAAACTCTATAATGTACATTCGCTCGACGTGTGGGGCAACGAAGAAGACGGATTCGGGGTCAACGTCTATTCGTCGAGTGGCACGATCGAAATTCCATCTGGGGCCAAGGACGCTGACATCTTGCGAGTGCTCAAAGAAGACGGTTTCATTGATCCGCACATCAAGCTTTCGGATATCGAGATTGAAGGAGATGAGTACGAGCTTCACGTGAGTGACTCGCGAAACAGTCAACCCGTCTATCAGCTGCGACCGAGGTAGGCTCGTTGGTTCGTTTGTGGTTGATGAAGTACTTCGTTAAGTGCGTCAGCTAAGTGGTTGAATGCACGTCGGTGAGGCCGGCTGTGGATAAGCTGTGTGTCGTTTTTGTTAGAAGCGCGTCGATTTTGTTTGACGAGCGGTCATCTGAGCTGGCAGAAGAACGGTGCGTGGCGACGCTCTCGCGTCCACGATCCGAGGCTCGCTAGGCTCGGTAGTTTGAAGGGGTAGTTGTCTAAGCCGTGTTTTAAAGCCGCAGGTGGGAAGACGAAGCTTGTTCCCACCATCATGCAGCACGTGCCCGCGTTTACGGGTTGCTACCACGAGCCATTCGTAGGTGGCGGAGCCGTGTTCTTGGCTCTCTATGAGTCCGAGGGTGAGGCTAGAGTTCGCGAGTTTGGTACGTCGTGGGCTGTCCTCAATGATGTGAATGCCGAGTTGATGAACGCTTACTCGGTTGTAAAGAACAAGACTTCAGAGCTGATTCGAGGGCTTCAAGCGATCAAGCATTCGAAGAAAGAATATTATCGCATTAGAGATGAGGAGCCAGATACGTCGCTGGCTCGTGCAATTCGTTTTTGTTATCTCAATAAGACGTGCTTCAATGGCTTGTGGCGCGTGAACGGAAAGGGAAAGTTCAATGTGCCCATAGGCTCGTACGTGAATCCGACGATCGTGGAGCCCGACGTCATGAACACATGGCGTGCGGCATTGAAAGGCGTCGATCTTTGGTCAGAAGACTTTATGTATCGACTTGCGGAAGTAAAGAAGAGTGACTTCGTTTACGCTGATCCTCCTTACCTGCCGAGGTCCGAGTCCGCGAACTTCACCTCTTACACGGCAGGCAAATTCGGTGAGAAAGACCACGAGCGACTTGCGCAATCGCTCACGAGTGTGCATAAGCGTGGCGCAAAGTTTTTGTGCTCTCAGGGTGACTCCAGTACGATTCGTGCGCTATACAAGGAGTTCACGATTGTCCCGGTAACCGTGAAGCACATGATCGGAGCGAAAGCGTCATCCCGCGTTGGGGTCCGCGAGCTTTTGATCAAGAATTACGACTGACAAACAAAGGTGAACGATCATGATTGAAGAGAAAGAGTACAGGTCGCTGGCTGTTGAAGTTGCGGATCACGCATACGAAGAGGGCAAAGAGGACGGCAGGCAGGAAGCGCTAGCGTCTTTGGGCAGTCTTTCGATTGGCGAGCTGATCGCTTTGTCGGAAAAGGCTAGCAATGGAAAAAAGCCGGGTCGTAAGCCCGGTCGCAAGCCGGGTCGCAAGGCGAGCGGTGGAGGCAAACGCGTTCGTCGTTCAGAAGAGGATATTGCTTCGGGCTCTTTGATTCTTGCTCGTGTAGTTAGGGGCCGTGGCAAGAACGGCATCAACGCTGAGGGCATTCGCGAGGAACTCGGCATTGAGCGAAAAGAGCTTCCGCGCTTGATTGCAGAGGCTCTCAAAAAGCATTTGATCACCAAGCGCGGTCACAAGCGCGCGACGATGTACTTCGCTGGCAGCAAGAAGAGCGCGAGTGGCAAAGGCGGCGCGAAGAAGACCAAGAAGAAAGCGGCAAAGAAGACAGCTCCGAAGGGTGGCAAGGCGCGCAGCAAGTCGAGGCATCACGCTTCGAAGAAGGCCGCTCACACGAACGGCGTCACGGCAGCCGCGACCGAGGCAACCACGACGTCTGCTGAGTAATGGCTGGCGGCTGTAGAAGGTGCCGAGTGCAAAAGGCATTAGGCGTCAAGCTGAAGACTTGTGAAAAATGCAGAGCGAGATGTCGTGATTACTCACGTCGTCATCCCGAAAAGATGGCTGCTATTGCAGCAGCAGCGAAGGCCGACGGCCGTTCAGTAAAGTACTCACAGAAGTGGCGTTCACTCAATAGGGCTCAAGCGCTTCAGGCTGATCGGCGTTCTGCATTGCGTCGAAAATTCAACATCTCTGTCTCTGAATATGAGGAGATGCTGAAGGCTCAGCATGGTGTATGTGCGATTTGTTTTCGAAAGGAAACTAGCAAGTGCCGCGATAAGGTGCGCGAGCTTGCAGTTGATCATGATCATATTACCAATGCTTTACGAGGCTTGTTTACCAATGCTTTACGAGGCTTGTTGTGCTCTTCGTGCAATAATGGTTTGGGCCGTTTTGCTGATCGGCCAGACTGGCTTCGTGCGGCTGCGAATTATTTAGAGAAATCAAAAGAGTCGTGATTGGGACTTCGGTCCCGATCTCGGTGTTGTGAGTTGTGAGTTGTGAGTTGTGTTCTAGTGATTGATGGAGATTCCAAATGGCAAAAGCGAATGAAAAGATGCAAGCAGCTCCGGCCGGAACGACGGGTGCCTCGGCTCCCGCCAACGGCGCGGATGACGACATGCAGGATTGGCAGGGTCAATTCGGCGGAAGCGTGGACGGATGGTGGTCTCCTCCCAAGGACATCTCCGCTTCGTTCACGGGCATTCTCGTGAACTTCATCGACAAGGCGCGTTCGGAGAAGCTTCAGTCGAATTCGCTCGTCTTCGAGGTCCTCGAGACCACCGAGCACGTCAAGAACGGCGGCTCGGACAGGATGCCAGGCAGCAAGGGCGATAACAAACTCCACAAGGCTCCGAAGGGCTGCATGGTCGCGGTGCCCGAGTGGAAGGGTTTCGTCGGGATGTGGCCGGCGAAGGCTGGTCACAAGGTCTCGTTCACGCGTCTTCCGCAGCGTGACATCGGCAAGGGTCGCAAGATGTACGACGTCAAGCCTCTCAAGGTTTCGGCGGCGCCGCATCGTATCATCGCGATCAGCGAGGTTCAGGGCGTGGGCGACGAGGCGGCCGAGACAGCTGCCGATCCGACGTTCCAGGTCGAGGCGGACTGAGCGGATTGTGCAGCAAGGATGCACGGAGTCTTGGTAGACTCCGTGCGTCTTTCTTCGACATTCGCAAGAGGCAGAAGGAAATGATCCATCATGGCGTCCGAGTCGGGTTTTATAACCCGGTGCTATCGGGTACTAACGCGTTGATGATTAGATCGTGAAGCGATTAGTACTCGCTTCTTCTGCCTCTTTCGAATGCCGAAATTGAAAAAGAAAGAGAGAATCCCATGGCATCAGATCTCATGACCGAGGCAATGACGACTCCGTTCGACGGCAAGCATTGGATGGCGATCACGGACGAGACCGGCGACACGAAGGTGATGTGGTCTCGTGATAACGAGGACGAGGTTGCAAATGCGCGTCGTACCTTTAAAGACATGGTCGCAAAAGGCTACACGGCGTTTCGCGTGACTGGAAAGAACGGCGAGCCAGGCGAGCAGATGAAGGAATTCGACGCAAACGCGGAGCGAATCATCTTTACGCGGCCACAAGCAGGCGGCTGATGCCAGGCCTACAGGTTGTTGGGGCTGCGGAGTTGCGAGCTGCAACTCCGCCTGTGCCGATCAATGCTGGTACTCCGCCTGTGCCGATCAACGCGCTCGCGGGTCCTCCGCCGCCAGTATCGATCAATTCACTCGCCGCTGATCAGCGACGGCGTGAAGTCATTGCTGCTCGTATTGAGTTGGAAGAGCGACAGTTGCAGCAACGTCAAGCTCTTGCCGAAGCGCGTCGCAAGTACGAGGAGATTGCCGAAGCGCGTCGCAAGTACGAGGAGATGTATCCGCCAATCATCGAGGTATGGGCGGGCACCTGTGCGAATTATACGATTACGCAAACGATCGGAACTGGAGCGGCGACCATGAACAACACGTGGCCACTTTGGAACATTCAATACACGTCTACCAGCGCTGTCACGTATAACAATTTTCCGTTCAATACGATTACCTCTTCCACGAACACCATCAATCACTTCGCCTGGAACGCATGGGTTGATCGTTACGAGCGTATCAAGGAAGCCGGCGATCACGCGGCCAACATTCAACGCTACTCGCGTCGCAAGCTATCGGACACCGAGCTACTCGCGGCTCTCGAGCAAGAAAAACGCGCGCGCGAAGAAGCCGAGAAGCGAGCGCTCGCGGCAAAGATGGCCGAAAAGCGTGCCGATGACCTCTTGCGTCTCTGTCTCTCGCCGCAGCAGATCGAGGACTTCGAAAAGAAGAATTGCTTCTACATCGAGGTCACCTCTTCGGATGGCAGAAAGAAAGAGCGCTATCGCATCGACCGCGGCTCTCATGGCAACGTGAAGCAGGTCGATGAGAAAGGCTCCATCATTCGCTCGTTCTGCATTCAGCCTTCCGGCGTACCGATCGGCGATGTGCTCCTCACACAAAAGCTCTGGCTCGAGGCGAGCGAGGCAACGCGTGAGAAGTTCTGGGAGACCGCGAACATCACGACCTTGATGCAGGAGAAAAACATCCCGCACACCGTTCCGCGTCACGAGCGCCGTAGGTACGCCGAGATTCACGGCCTTCTGCACTGAGTGACGAGTGACGTGATGAGTCTTGATCTGACTATCAAGCCCACTGCGCGCGTATTCGAGTGGTACGAGCACACCAAGTGCGTAGGATGTGAGCGCATGGTTTTGTGCCTTCACATCACTCGTAGCGATCCCTTTCCGCTTTGCGCGGCATGTCTTGATGCGTTGGCTGGGCAAATTCGAAGAGCTGCAGGAGAAAGTGCCAAATGACTGCGAAGTACGATTTCGAGACGATCAAAGACGCCTCGGTGACGACAGGTCCCACGCCAGGTGTTCGTTATCGCGTGAGGTACATTCGAACGGACTGCGCTCTCGCGCATTGCTACGACAAGGCCAATGCGCAGTTTATCGTGGACGCGCTCAACGCGATCAGCGTGGACTACATGGGCTACATGCGCGAGGCGATGCGCACGGATAGCGAGAACGCGTCGTGAGAAAAGAAGCTTACGTCGCGGGAGCCTCGGCTCAGATTGATGAGATTGAAGTTTTTATAGCGGCATTGCTCGATGCTGGTTGGACGATCACGTTCGATTGGACGGTCCCGGTGCGTCAAGTCGGAAATGCTTCGCCGGATGATCCCGGCATTCGTCGTAGTGCGGCGCTTGCGGACTTGGGAGGCGTTGCCAAAGCTCGTGTTGTCTGGCTTGTGCAGCCCGAGGTGACATCTACGTCGACGGGAGCATGGGTGGAGCTTGGGCACGCACTGGCTTATCGTGACTTGGTTCAGAAGTCGTCAAAGACTATTGTCGTATCAGGCGCGTCACGCAAATGCATCTTTAGCGATCTGGCCGATGTACGCTTTGAGTCGCACGAGGAAGCACTTGAATATATTATCGGTCTCGGAAAAGGTGAGTGAGATGGAGAGACGTGATGATTCGGCAACGTCGTTGACGCCTTCGCGAGGTAACACCAAGGAAGACTGGTACGAGAAAGCTCGCTGGCATCCAACTCCAGAAGAGTTTCAGGCGTACATCGAGCGTGAGATCGTGCTGGCAAAGAAGACCTTGAAAGCCGGGATTCGTGAGGACGCGACTCTTTTTTCAACGGCGACGTTGATGCGTGCAAGGGAAGAGCTTGCTCGAGAGAATAATGGAGAGGAGAAAAAGCCATGAGCAGCTACTTCGCAGTGACGGCATGGGTTCGAAAAGGCGGTCCTCAAGGCAATCACATTGTGTATGTCGGAGCGCGGGGCTTTACCGAGTTACCTCTTACCTCTTATGGCTCGAAGACGAACGCGCTCGATCATGCGCGTCAAATTCGCGAAGCGTGCGGCATGAGGCTCTCGTCGCCGAGCACATCGCGACGCGGAAGGAGAACGCGATAATGAGATCGCTCAACGAGCTTCGCGATGAGGCTTACGCAAACGCAAAAGCTCACGGCTTTCACGACGTCAAGCGCACCGTCGGAGACGCGCTTATGCTCATCACGACTGAAGTCGGCGAGGCCTACGAAGCGTTTCGTGAAGGAAGTAAAGTCGCAGAAGTGCGATACGAATGCAGACACCCAAAGGGAGATTGCGGCGGTTACGGTTCTCCGAGGTGTTATCCAGACGATGGGACGAACGAGTGCGCTCATAAGCCCGTAGGTGTTGCGAGTGAGATCGCGGACATCGTCATTCGTGTCTTCGACTTCTGCGGAGAGCATGAAATCGATCTCGAGCGCATCGTGCTCGAGAAGATGGCTTACAACAAAACTCGACCTTTTCGTCACGGGAACAAGGCTCTGTGAGTCATGCCCGCGGTGAGCGTCGCACTCGGTACGGGGGCTGATGGGGAGCGCCTTGCTCTCTTCTCGCCAAGTGCTGGCGGCGCCGCGCTCTTTCGCCGAGTCCTAGGTCCGTACGGCCTTCGTCAAAAGAAAGGCTCGAACGTCGACTACGTGGTGCCGCTCGAAGCTGCGCTGCGCGCATGTGGGGCCTTGCAAAAGCACGGCATCGAGCTTCGTTCAAAATCAGGTGTGCCAGAGACGCTAAGGTCGTCAGCCTGGAAGTGCACTGATAATAGGCTTTATCCCTATCAACGAATTGGTGCTGAGTTTTTACGCTCTAGAAGGCGTGCATTATTAGCTGATCAGATGGGGACCGGAAAAAGTTTTACCTCATTAGCAGCACTAGACATTAGGAAAGGCGCGCTCTTTATAGTTCCATCGGTAGTTGTTGGTAGTTGGTTAAAAGAAGCACAACGTGGGCGTCCGGACTTCACTTTGCGACTCTGGGGTTTCCCGTATCCGCTTTTCCCCGAGCCCGGCGAGCTGAACATCGTTCCGTATTCGCAGCTTCCGCATGAGTGGCTCGAGAAGCGCACGCGCTGTCCTTACTGCGGGCGTCTTTCTGTCGTACCTCTCGAGGACGAAGAAATTCTCTTTGCTCGGAAGCAGGAGCAGCCTTGGACGGACAAGTGCGATCCTGAGCGCGGAGGTCGATGCACAAGAACGGATATGACGATAGCCATGAGGCGTTTTCAACAACGCGAAGACGCGTGGCCCGAGTGGGTGTGGATCGGTCCTCCGGCGAAGCATTCCGTGCAGCTCGTGGTCGACGAGGGGCATTACTGCAAAAACAAAGATTCTCAACGCACGATCGCGGTGCGCACCATCGCAGCGGCATGCAGTACGGGAGTCGTGGGCCGCGGTTCTTCTGTATGGGTTTTGACAGGTACTCCGCTCCTGAATCATCCTCCTGAGCTTTGGTCTCTCTGTCAGCTCTTTCCAGGACAAGGCGGTCAATTCGATGACGGAGCTTGGGACACGTTCGGAGGCTGGAAAGATTTCGTCGAAATGTTCGGCGGTCGCAAGCTCGAGTTCAAAGGCCAACCTCGTGGCTATGAATGGCGTCCTGGCTACGCTTCTCCCGAAGCGCGTGAGTGTCTCGGAACAGTCATGCTTCGTCGCATGCGCGTCGACGTGCTTCCTGACTTACCGGTCAAAACGCGTCGCATCGTGGAGGTCAAAGTCGAGTCACGTGCGCTCTCGAAGCTCGTTACGCTCACCGAGAATCTGCTCCTCCAGTTCCAAGATTGGTCCGATGACAAGGTGCTTGAAGAGTGCGCCGCGGGCGGCGCGCTCTCGATGATCCGAAAAGAGCTTGCGCTGCTCAAGCTCTCGACGCTCATCGACTTGATCAAAGAATGCGAGCAAGTCGAGGAACCCGTTATCGCTTTCTCCTATCACCGCGATCCGATCATTTCGCTCGGGGCTCGAAAGGGCTGGGCGTGCATCACGGGAAGCACGTCCGATGTCGAGCGGACGGCGCTTGTCGAAAAGTTTCAGCGTGGTGAGCTTCGTGGTATCGCGGGAACGATCGGCTCGATGGGCGTCGGCGTCACGTTGACCAAGTCGGCGAACGTCATGTTCCTGGATCGCGACTTCGTACCAGCAAATAATCTTCAAGCAGAGGACCGCGCAGTTCGAATCGGACAAACGCGCGGTGTCATCGTTACGATCTTGAATGCAGCTCATGCTATCGATCAACGCGTTGCGATCATCCTCGAACGCAAAGAGAAACTCCTCGATGCCATGGACCTCGGCGAGGAAAAAACGAAACATTGACTGAGCGCTGCGGTTGGACGAGCGCCGAGTTTCAGCAGTGCGTCAAGCCTGCGGGTCACATCGGTCTTTGCGTATGGGAGAAGGAAAAAGAGAATCCGAGTGCGGAGGTGGCGACGTGACAGCGGAACAAATGCCGAAGACGCAGCTTTTCGGAACGATCTTCAAGCCGAACATGCGATGGGTGTGTGGTGCGTGCGGCACGAACAACGTTTCGCACCTCGGAATCCCGCTTCGTCCTGTAGAGCGTGTCTCGTGCAAACGATGTCATCGCATGAAGGCCATGCCGCTCGACATATCCAAAGTGCCGAGGGAATGGGGCGGTCACGCTGATCTCAAGCCGGATTACTCGAAGGGAGGTAAACCTCCGTGAGTCGCGCGAGCCGTTCTACTGATTGGCAGACGCTGTCATGCGAACGTATTCGCGACGGGTACTACCTTCTCGTCGCAAAGGCCGCGAACGGAGTTCGCTGGCGTTACTCGGTGACGCCGCTCGAGTACGTGCAAAGACCTCGTCGTGCAGTGCAGTTTGCGAAGGCGTCAGGTTACATGCGTTCGTTTGAAAGAGCCGTGCGAGCTGTTGAAGCTGCATGTGATGGTCTCCTCAAGTCGGATAAGAACGAATGAAGATTTTGAAGATCGCGTTCTTTATCGTGATTCTGTTTGGCGTGTCTGCGTCATTCTGGTTTTCGTCCACGGCACTTGCTTGGGAAAACGTGCTCGGATGGATCGCTTGCGCCTATTGCTTTCATATGTCGAACAAGTGGCAGAAGCTCGCGGTGACGAACCTGGAGACTGCACAGTTTGCAAAGAGCGCTCTTGAGCAGCTTCGTGACGCAGGCGCGCGGAATCGTGATGACTGGGCGCGCTGGAACCAAGACTGGAATGCACGCGGCGATGCACGTGATGCAGCTATTGAAGGGGTGAAGGAAGAAAAGAAGGAGGACGAGTCGTGACTCGAAGAGCCATCATCAGTGACGAAGCCCCCGTCTCGAACGTCCAGCACACCCATCCGTGTACCGACTGTCCCTTCGCTCGAACGGCGCTTCCAGGGTGGCTTGGAGCGGCTACACGTGAAGAGTGGGTCCAGACTCTTCATAGCGATTCGCGAATCGATTGCCACGCGATCAACGGCCCGCAGTGTGCAGGCGCGGCGATTTACCGCGCGAACGTGTGCAAGATGCCCCGTGACAAGACGCTTTTGCGTCTCGAGGCGAATCGCACGCTGGTCTGGTCTCGGCAAATGAGCGTCTGGACTGATCCTGGTCGATGCTCGACATGCAAGTATTGCAATATGGATCTCGATATGAATCCTTACTGTGTTCACGCCAAGGTTCTCGAGTTTCATAAGTACGGCGTGAATCTCAGCAAGGCTGTCTCGGAATTCTGTGGTGAAGATCTCAAGCTACGAGAAGAAAAGAAAGAGGAATGAACATGGCTGCTCCCGAAACGATCAAAGGCATTCAGCACATCGTGGTCAAGAAATCCGCGCTCATCGACGCGCTCAAAAAGAATCGCGACGGGCATCACGCACAATACGAAGCAGCGCACGCGGGTTATCGAAAAGCACTTATCGAGACCGTTGCCAAGATGTACGACGACGCTCGAAAGGGGCTCGAGGTGCAGCACATGATTCATCTCGACATTCCAGAGGACCACGTAAAGGATTACGATCGTGTGATCGGCATGCTCGAAATGTCGATTGATGAGAACGTGCTCATCACGTCAACCGAGTACAGCCAATATGTGATGGACGATTGGGGTTGGAAAGAGCGCTTTATCAGCACGTCTAACGCGTACAACAACCGTTGAGGATGACTATGGATCAGACACCGAAGTCTAGAGAAGAGATTGACGCGGCAATGGGAGTCGAGCCGCGCGTCCCGCCGTTCATTCAAATCGTTACGGCGGTCTCTGCCTCGTGTGGCAGGACTCCGGAAGATTCGATTCTCTCGGAAATGCTCTACGGCCTCGATGCGAAAGGCCGCGTGTGGGAATGGAATCGAGCGGATCCCGATCGCAAGGGCGCGCTCGATGGCTGGAAGCTCATTCCAAACACGCTCTACAACGACGGCGAAGAACCAGCCGTGAAACGAGCAACACGATGACCGCCTCTTCGAAGACCACCTCTTCCACTTCTTCGAAGCGCGGACTCTCGAAGCGTGAGATCGAAGAGACGATCTTTTGGCTTCTCACGCATCGTCGCGCCGAGGTACAAGCCACACTTCGCAAGTTCCGAAAGCTGCCGCTCGCGAAACAGCGTCAGCTCGATCGGAAGCTCCTTTACCTCGTCTCGATTCTCGATGCCGCGACGAAGGCGCAGGCGCGTAAGAGAAAGAAGGCAATTGCTGCGAGCTACGACCACCTATGAAACCGCTCACGCTCATCGTTGCGATGACGCCGTCGGGAGTCATCGCGGTAGACGGTAAGATCCCGTGGCACGTCTCGGAGGACATGAAGCGCTTCAAGCGACTCACGACGGGGCATGCCATTATCATGGGCCGGAAGACTTATGAGTCTATCGGCAAGCCGCTTCCGAATCGCACGAACATCGTTCTTACTCATAAAGGTCTCGACAGCGCTTTGCTCGACAACGCTTTGCTCATGTCAATACCGTCTGGTTCTGGGATTACTGTCGCAACGTCATTGGAAGATGCGCTGGATGTCGCCTACAAGTGTGACGAGTCGCCATTCGTAATCGGTGGCGGTGAGATTTATAAGCTTGCGTTACCGCTCGCTACGAAGCTCGAGATTACATACGTCGTACCTAAATATGCTGCTGGCCGTAATTTATCGGTTACGATGTTTCCAACAGACGACGAATGGAGTTATCCAAACCTCTGGATCTTTCGATGCACACATGCTGAGGTCGCGACCGAGTCTCCTAACGTCGAATTCGTGACCTATGAACGGAGACGGATTGATGGGACTACGTGAAAAGAGAGAAGACTCGGTTGATTGGAAGAAGGGCCAAGAGCCTTTCGACGTAGGTCGCATGACGTGTCTCAAGACAACCGCGAAAGCGATTCTTGTCGAGGGCAAGCTCCGCGATGGGCGTGTTGGAGAGCTTTGGGCGCCCAAGAGCGTGCTTCACAAGAAAAACAAGGTGAAGAAAAAAGGCGACGTCGGCCGCTTCGTGGTTCAAACATGGTGGGGCGAGGCGAACCTGTGACCTCTTTGATTCGATGTCAGCGTTGCGGTGAAAGTTATGAGCCAAAGATGGACTACTTAGGTCATGGCCCCGAAGACTGTTTGAAGTTCGTAACACGCGACCGAGACGAGCTTCGCGATTACATCACGCGCGAGGGTCCCGAACACCTGCGCACCGAGCTTGCCTCATTGCGTTCGCTTCTCTTTCGCACCGAGACCGAGCGAAAGATGGCTCTTGATGCGCTTTCGCGAGTACAACGTCGATGCTCCGAGCTTCTCGAGGAAGTGCGTGCGCTCAAGTGTGTGGTGGGAGCGGTGGGAGTATGAAGTATTTGGTTTCGACTTTGCGAGTGCACGCGCTTCCGGTGCTCCTTGCTGCGTGCCTTGCCATCGTGGTGTCTTATTTGATCGTGTACGCCCCGCATCATTGATTTTACGTGAGGAGGGAACATGGCGTTTTTGGTTTCGTTCGAGAATCACCCGGTCGAAGTCGTTGAATCGAGTTTCCCGAGTCTTGCTGCGCGACTCGCAGCTGATCGCCTCAATCTCGATGGTGATCGAACCTGCGCTGTGACGGAGCCCGATGGAAGCGTGTCGCATTGGAAAGTAACGCGCTTCGCATTGTGCTATGCGCGTTCGCTCATCAAAGGAGGTGTCTCGTGAGACTTGTGACTGCAACGCCGAATGCGATGTACTGCGATACGGACGAAGTTCTTACGGCTGCGGGTTGTAGGCTGCTTCGTTCCAAGGGAATTGTTGGAGTTTGGCGTTACCTCGAAGACTTGAGTCCCACCGAACTGAACACGATTTTGACGGAAGGTTTGGAAGCTTATTTCGTTCGTCATTCGCGTAATCCTGGTTGGATTCCGTCGGCTGTAGAAGGTGCTACAGATGCGGCTAATGACCTTGCTCGACTTGCTGCGTTAGCGATTCCGATTGGCGTTCACGTGGCGTTTGATCTCGAGGGGCCTGGCGGCACTGTAGCCGACGTGATCGCGCATGTGACCGCTCACGGAGAAGGGATTCAGAAGGGTAAGTGCCTCGCGTCAGTGTACGTCGGTGAGGGCTCACTTCTTACGAGCAAGCAGCTTTGGGATCTTCCGCAAACGCTTTACTGGGCATCGTGCTCGGATTTGCGTGACGCGGGTCCCGGTGTCGACGCGGGTCTCGTGCCCGAATGCGACTATGCGATTCGTCAGGGAAGGCCATTCGAGGTCGTACTTGATGACGGTGCAGGAACCAAAGTCACGATCGATTACGACAGCGTGATCGCGGACCTCAAGGGTCGCCTTCCAATTGGAGTTGCGGCTTGAGCGCGAAGACTCCTTCATGCTCGAATTGTGGTGCGACAGGCGAGCCTCTTACAGCGCCTCCCATGCAGCGCTGTCATGACTGGCCCGCATGCAATGCGCGCCGTGAAGCAAACGCTCAGCAAACCGCGATTGAAAAGGCGCCTGTGACAGCGGCAGCGGCAAGGGCAAGGGCAGCGGCAACGGCAGCGGAGCAACCGATCGTCGTGACCGCGCAAGTCGTGCCCAAGCGAGCGCGTATCTATGCTCAAATGCGCGGTCGTGAATACTTCTTGAAGCGCATTGTTACACCAAATCCTCTCACGTCGGAGTCTTATGGCCCTGAGCATCTCGAGTGGGTCGGAGAAGAAAAAGACTCGACGGTGTTCGACGGCGCAGAGGCCGTGATGCTGGCAACGAACTGGGGCGTAAAGTTCAGAGAAATTCCGTAGTGGCGAATCTAGGAGGTGACATCTTGGTGGAAGCGATGAATGAAGCAAGCGAAGTGAGCAAAACGGCAGCCGTACCTGTAATGACAACCGCACCCGCGGTGCCCGAAGTTCCCCGAAGGCGCGGACCGAGCGGCGAGCCCGGAAGTCGTCAGCACAAGCCCGGCATGCAGTTGAAGCGCGCTCACTACTCGAGTGGCAAGCGAACCTCGCTCAAGACGTTCGCTCGTAAGCATCGGCCGGAGCTTTATGCGATGTGGATGAAAAACAAACGCGGATGAACAAGTCGACCTTCGAACGACGGTTTCAGGAATCCGAGCCTACGGGAGCAAACGGCTCTCGGATGGAATGGCGCTTGTCTGTCGACGAGCCTCAACCAGGTTCGCTTTACGCATTCATCGCGATCGAAGAAAGCGCGTTATTGAAAGACGGAGCGCAAAGCGTTCTCGATAAAGACGTCGTCGTCCTCGATGTGACCGCTGCAAAGTGGCTTTATAAGACTCTTGGTGAAGCCATCGAGATCGCGAAAGACTCCGAACGAAAGGCTGCGATGCGGGAAGCAGTGAATGACAAATGACTACGGCTCATTCAATCATAATTGTTACTGCATCTATTATTACGGTAGCGAAGTATCTGTTCATGATGATGTCTGATTCGGTGAAGCTCGAGTTAGTGCTCGAGAAAGACAAAAAGAAAGAGTAAGAAAATGGAAACAGTCGCTTTTACATGTGATCACTGTGGTACGCGATTCGATGAAGAGGTCGCCGGGCTAAACAAACCTCATTGCTCTTTGGAAATCGTTTTACGTGGTCAACGCTTCATGCCTGCCACGGTCTTGCGCTTGAAAGACCGAGGAGCTGGAGCTGTGTACGGCATCCCGGTAACGCTGGAGCTTTCAGAAATCGAAAACGAACGCTGGGGAACTTCGCTCTGTGATCGCTGCACGAAGCGACTCGCTTACCTTCTTGGTTTGAAGCTCGAGACGCCTGAAGAGCATAAGGCGCAGCAAGACGAGCTTGCACGTCGAACGGCAGACGCGTTCAATAGCCAGTGGCCGGGCGGCACTCCTGCGGGCCAGCACGGTAAGTTGGTTACTCAGTTCCCGACGGAACCAGCTCCCACGATGGCTACGTTAGGCGTCATGCCATCAGTGACTCAAACCAAGACTCGTAAAACCGCTAGCGCTAAACGAAAGAAGTCGCGATAGCGCCGGGCATAGAGAGTCGTATGTCTGACATCGAGCCCATTGGTCATTCTTGTCGTAGGTGCGGAAGTCTCGTGCCCGTTGGGCAAGCTGACTGTGAGATTCCCATTTGCCGTGATGCATATGCGCGCGGCTGCGAAGACACGTTGAAGGCTCTTCAAAAAGAGACAACGCCGATGGCGCAGATGGCCAGCGAAATAACCGCAAGGTTTGTTCGCATCTCGAATGACGCAACAATCATTGCCGAGCAACGCGATGCTGCGTTGAGAGCGCTCGCGGCGATTGAAGTCCTTCTCGCCGATAGGCAAGCATTCGTGCTTTTAGGCCCGCATGCCATGATGCGTGTCGAGAACGTGGTCGTGGCCGCGCTCGATGACGTCGAGAAGAGCGGTCTCAAAATCTCGGGGCGCTTGAGGCGTAAAGAAAACGAGGAAGTCAGCGAATGAAGAAGGCGAAGATAAAGGCGAAGGCTCAAAAGAAGGTAAAAGTGCCTATCCTTCATCAAACTAAAACGCATCGCTTGTCTGTGACCGTGGAAGTCTCGATTCCGATTGGGTGGACGATCGGCGACACAGAAGACTGGTTCATGGAGCGCCTTGGAGCCAACTTGAGACGTGACAGTTTTGATCCGGGTTGCATCGTCGGCATGCAGCGCATCGCGCGTGAAGATGAAAGCGATTATGGTTCAACAGTGCCGGAGCGCATGGGCATCGTCTCGAGGCCAGTATGAAGTGTGTGCTCGTGACAGGTGGACGCGATTATCGTGACTCAGATTGCGTCTTCGAGACGCTCGATGAGCTAAAGCCGGACCTCGTGATCGAGGGCGGAGCCATCGGCGCCGATGAATTGGTTCGCAAATGGGCTGAAGCGCACGGAATTCATTACGGCATTTTTCCAGCAAATTGGGCCAAGCGTGGAAAAGCCGCAGGTCCGATGCGAAACGCCATCATGGTAAAGATTGTCAAGGCGCTCGAGAGTGCTGGCTGGGAGTGCATCGTGGTGGCGTTTCCAGGTGGCCGCGGCACCGCGAGCTGTGTCTCGATCGCAGTGGACGCCAACCTTCATATTCGTCGCATCTTGGATGAGAAATGAGGCGCGGCGTCACGGTGAGTCGCATGTATCCTGAGTGGCTGAAGTTTCACTCACATGAGTGGAGTGTGGAACGCGGTAAGGAAATCATGCGTCAGTGTATCAAGTCTGGTTACACACGTGCCGTGAGCGGCTCTTGTCTCAATTGCGGCTACTGGATCTTGTCACATCCCGGCTTTGAGCTTAAGTGACTCGGATTCAGAAGTTCGGAACGTGCATGTGTGGTCGCAACATCAAGCGGCAACAGAAACACAACGATCCAGAAATCTGGTCTTGCTTCGAGTGTGATGTGGCAGTCTGCGATTGGTGCTACCACTATCATTTTGCTACGCATGAATCCGATGCAGAGGAATTCGAGGTTGAGGAAAAAAGAGTATGAATCAGGCAGAGCTTGAGCAGCTTTGGCATGCAGCAGGCCACCTCTTTCCGTCCATGCTCGTAGAAGGCTGGCGTTTTATCGCGTCAGAGGCTTATCCGCATCCCGGTTACTTTTCCGCGCGACTCTCGTGCGGCCATGTCATTTTTGCGCCGCAACCTGTTGCTGGACGCATGACTGATCCGAAGCGATGTCGAGTGGCTCTCGGCTGTTACAAGTGCTGGTCAAAAACCGCTTCCGCTTCTGCTTCTTCTGACTCACCCAAGCCGGAGATGGCGTTCATCTGTTCGTTTTGCGGCATCCCTCATGGCTCCGAGATCCCGTGCATGCGGCCTTCGGGTTTGCACGGCTGACGAATTGAAGCATTTTGCTCCCAGCGCTGGAAAGAGCGATAATTCGCACCATGTCAAAGCGTCTATTTGGCGTGAATCTGAACGGCATTTTGCCCTTCGCCGTTGGAGCCGCAGGCGTTGCATACTACACGCTTCAGACTCAGGCTCCGCATGTTCGAGGCGGCTCGGCGCGTGAGCTTGAGGACTGGGAAAAGCACGTTCAAGTAGGGCAAGTCGTCGCCGCAGCTGCGCTTTCGGCAGGTGTGCTTCTTTACCGGCTTCGATCGCGGCGCTCGTTCAATGGGGGTTCGGGAGGCGGCTCCTGATGCCGTCGCTCACGTGGCCGGCGACTTTTTTCTTGTCGATCTTGACCATCTGCGTCTCGTTTTTGGTCTACAAGGGCACGGTTCCAAGTCACGCGCTCTTCGTCATCATCGGCATCGCGGTCGGCTTCTTTCCGCACACGATCCTGAATGCGATGCGCGAGCGAGCGCGGGCGGCTGAAGCTGCAGCCGCCGCTGATTCTTTTTCGCCGGAAGAGCCCATTACGAAAAACGAATCACTCAGGCCGCCTTTAACAGGAGAGAAGAAGTAAGTGACCGACATACCTGAAACGCTAGATGAGAAAGACCTCGCACAGGCAAAGCTCGAGGCGCTCGAGTTTCCTCTTGGATTGTACAAACACTATAAGGGTCCCGAGTATTGGGCGATTGCCGTCTCGATTGATGAAGAAACGCTCAAGCCAGTCGTGCTTTATGAGTCCATTTTGCATGGCACGCTTTGGACTCGCACGATGGCAAACTTTACCGAGTTGGTCGTACTCGATTCCGGCGAAACGAAACCGAGATTCGAGCATATTGTGCATGTTGTGAAAGACGCAAAAGAAGTGAGGAGAAACTGAAATGCTACGCAATATTTTAGCTGGGTCTACGTTCGCCATGATTCTGAGCGCGAGTGGAAGTGTCGCGGTGTGCATGTCGGAGACCTCGTGCACGCCTGCACAAGTGGCGATCATCGATTCGCAGATCCCGGCTGACGGGCTCGGCGACGTCGAGTGCGTCGTCGGTCAGCTTCTTCAGGGCGGCCTCATGGATCCAGCTCAGATTCTTGCACAGTGTGGACCGCTGCTCGTCTCGCAGCTCATTACGCTGGCCGAGGACCTTCTCGCGACGCCCGCGAGCGTGGCAGATGGCGGCGGGCCTCCGAGCGCAGATGGCGGCGCCGCAGTTGCTACATTCAAGCCCAAGCTTCTTCCGACGCACCTTGCGAACATCGTGCTCACCGACGCACAGCGTTCGCGCGTTCAAACGATTCACGATGCGGCTCTCAAGCTCGTTGACGGAGGTTCGTGATCATGAAAAAGACCGCACTCGCCCGTAAGAAATGGCTCGAGAAGCATGGCACGTGGGTGCACTTCGTACATCGCGATTTGATGCGACGTACGCCTACGATGAAGGCTTTGGCGCCTCACGCATCTCATACGGCTCCTGTTCCGACGACAGTGCTTCCCGTGGACTGCACAGGTAATGCAGCTGTCACTTGTCAAATGCTCGGCAATGATCAGTACGGAGACTGCGGGCCTGTGATGTGCGCGCACGTTGATGAGATTCGTACATTCGGTCAAGGACAACCCGGTTTCATCGAGTGCCTTGTCGATCAAAGCGCGCTCGTTGCACAGTACGAGCAAGTTTCAGGCGGCGACAACGGCACGACGGAAGACATGCTCGTTGGCTCGGGCGGGATTTGGATGACGGGCCTCGCAGGAGACACGACTGCGGTTGTTTGCGATCACATGGACTTCGATGTGACGAACACCTCGTTAGCGCAGTACTTCATCGATCAATTCTATGCGGTCAACGTTGCTTGGTCGGTGCCTGACGAGTTTTTGAACGAGTTTGCTCTCGGCGCGTCGTTCCTTTCGCCCATGACGCCTGATCCCGAGAACGGCCACTTCACGCCGCTCGCAGACGTGGACGCTTCGGGCAACTACCGCCTTTGGACGTGGGGCGCGTGGTGCTGGGTGAGTCCCTCGTTCATGGCATCGGTGGACCCCGAGAGCTTCGTCACGTTCTCGGCGCTCCAGTTCAACAAGAACACCGGCTACGACTCGCACGGTCGCCACGTATGCGATCAGGCCGCAGCGTGGATCGCGATGGGCGGGGACGCGAACAAGGTCAATGCGATCGTCGCGCTGTTTCCGTCAAAGCCCACGACGCCGTCAGTCTGACATGTGGGCCAAAATCAAAGAGTGGCTGACGACGCACTCTGATTTCATGAACTCGGTGACGTTCTTGGCCGCGATGGCTCACGTCGGGTGGGCTTGCCTCATCATACTAAGCACAGCGCTCATCTCATCAAGCAACATGCATTGGTGTATAGGCGTCAGTGCCTTCATGTTTGTTTTTGCCGCGATTAAGGAATTTTGGTACGACATGATGTTCGAGCGTCCGAAACAAACCTGGCTCGATGGGATCGGCGACTTCGTCGGTTATCTAAGCGGCATTGCGCTCGCGTGGGTTGTCATGAGCATTACGCTTTGCCTTCATTCGCAAAGCACGCCGCACGTCACTCCGGTGTCTCCAGCGTCTGCTGATAACGCTGCATGGATACTGACGAACAAAGACGAGAACTACGATCTGAGCGATGATCGGTTCTGGGCTCGAGAGTATTATTACATCGAAGAGCGTGCATTTTGTGCGAAGTACAATCAGGACTTCGTCATCGTGCGCGACATACCCGATGCGCCCAAAGGCTGTCTCAAATGGCTCAAGTAGGAAAAAGCGAAATGGAACTAGTAGAAGAATCGTCTTCGTCGCCTTCGCTCCCTACGAGCAGCTTGAGCGAGCTGAAAGAATGCATCGACTGCAGCTTTCCATTCCCGCTCGCCGCGTTCTACACGTCCACATCGAGCAAAGACGGCCGTCAGTCACGTTGCAAGGGCTGCGATCGAAGGCGTCGTGCGGAGCACAATCGAGGGCTTCATGTTAAAGCCAGCGATCAGATCGACTTCGAGCGCGAAGAATCTCGAAAGCGCGCGATGGAAGTAGTCGCGCTTTCCAAGCCTGTGATCGAAGGTGCCGAGGGCGTCGAGGTTCGACCTTATGAGGGCGTCAAAGGCGGCTATCTGATTTATGGATACGTGAGGTGACGTTATGGGAATGATCTTTGGTCATGGCGACAGCGACTTGCTCGATGAGATGAGTTACGGAACTCCTGAAGAGCGAGAAGCCGCTCTTGCTATTCGTCTCGCTCATGAGCGCGAAGATGCGGCATTCGCTAGTCGCGATGCGTACGTCGAGACATTAGAAGAGTCAGACATTCCGCACGTCATCAAGTGGCTCGAAGCCTACGGATACGTGGTGAACAAAAAGTAGAGCGTGCCCATGGGCTTCGAGGAAAACCGAGATGATTACTGGCGAGGCCGCGGGGACAGTCCGCATTCCAAGATGAGCTTCCTAAAGACAGCCGTAGAGTGCGGCGCCGTGCAAACTGGATACTGGCATGGCCACGAGTGTCCGTATTACGGCGCTCATGCTCACGCCGAAGAGCTTGTTCGTGAAGGCTTGTTGAAGAAACAGGAAGGCCACATCATTTGGCCGGCTCGTGTTCGCGATCCTCTCGTTGAAGAATCGATTTGGATTCCGACTGACGAAGGCAAGAAAGCGGTAGCCTCGTGCACGTAGTCGGATTGATTGAGGACAAAGCCGCATACGCAGTTGCCGAGGCGCTTGCCTCGCGCTGCGCTTTCGCGTTTGCCGATGATCCGGATACCGAAGTTGGTAAGGTTGTAGCGGCGGAGGATGCACCTGGCACGTGGATCTTTTATGTCTACGTGATGAGCACGACACGCACTTCTCGTTTCATCGAGCGCTGTAACGTCGTCATGGCAAGCGCCGCTGGCGGCGTTGAGGTGCGCGGGCCTGACGAGAAAGCCATCGCCACGGCGCTCAAGGAGCCGATTTTATGACCGGCGAAAAACTTGTCCTCTTGTTCAACACTGTGTCAAAACCCGAACTCGCGGCACGTGTTCATCGTTCTAGCTGTCCGCTCGTGACGAATGCCGCGAGACGTAGAGGCAAGGTTATACGCGATGAAGCCTCGGAAGAGGTCATCGCTGACTTGGAAGATCGTGGTTACCCAGTGAAGTTTTGCAAGTGTTGCAAGGGGCTATGAGCATGGTTGACTATCCGCACATCGAGGTTCGAGATGAGAGTCCGTTCGTCATCGGCACCGAGATTCCCGTGCGTCGCATTTGGGACTGGTTTCGTCGTGGCGTTCCTGCCGAGACGCTCATCAAGCGTTATCCTGCGCTCGGACCCGCCAAGGTTCTCTCCGCACTCGCGTTCGCATTCGACAACAAAGACTTCGTCGACAAAGACGTTGAGCGAGCTGAGCGCAGCGCACGAGCCGATACGTTCCCTCCGCCACCTTCTCTCGTGACGCGCTTCTAGGAGCAAAGACCATGGCTTCATTCGAAGTGGAATTAGCCGATGCGATTCACAAGGCGTCTCTCGAGCTTGCGCAGACAACGCTGCATGAGATCCAAAAATCGACGGCCATCACGTGGAGCGCTCGAGCGATCGTTTCATATCAATCGTATGCGTCGTCGGGCTCGCTCACCGAACTCATGGATGTTGCCGAGTACGCCCATGAAGCGTTGGAACATGCCGCGCTGGCTGGTCCGGACTTCTACTTGCAGGTGGCGCGTGTCCTTCGCGATCTGAAGTACTGACCACTTCACATTTTCGGATTTTGGCGCAGTTGGCATCCACGAAGCGAGACTGGTAATCTTGGTAGCATGACAATCGTTGCCCTGATCCCTGTGCTCGTGTTCGTCGCTGGCCTCGTCATGTACTTTTTCTGCGTCAGCGTCTCGAAGACGTCAGTCGCTGAAATTGGGCGCATTATGTTCGCGATGGGGCTCTTGGCCTTTTTGCTCGGTTCGGGCGCTCAGAGTTGCTCGATGGGCGTCGCAAACGGTGGTGGCGGCTCTGTACAGCATCGGTGACCTCCTTCTATGTTGAACCTGCATTTCTATCCTCCAGTCTCTGATGGCGCGTTCATCGATCTCATCGAGGGCTTGAGACATGCAGGAGCATCGTGCTCGTTAGAGAGGCCAAGCTTTGCTCGCTGCATCTGGCAAGGCGTACGCTTCAACGTGGTCCACGATGTTGAAGAAGGCGGCGTTCGAGCGCAGATTACCGATGACGCGGGGCTCGGGCCTCATGCCTGGGATCAGATCGATGCGTTCTTGACGCACGCGACTTCGCGGGATCCCGGTGCGCGTTTGATGAGAGCTGGTTTCAACGGTCCCATCGGCATGTCGTACGATTCTTGGTGGGAAACACTCGGTGCTCCTGCTGGGATTCCGTACGAACCTGAAGAGTCCGAACGGCGAAGGCTAGCAATGAATGCCAAGTACGCAGTGGGGTACTGGCCCGATGAATGGTATGCAGCGCCGATGGAGTACGGATACGGTTGGCACGGCTATTGGTGATGGCTTCAAATCGTCGTTCATCTCAAGTCGTTTATGCTGGCGGACAAGGCTGGTCGCCAAGGAAAGTAGCGACGTTTCTTCGCGACCGATGCGCTATGGCATTCGGCAGGCCTCAAACTCGTGCAATAGCTCGTGGGAAGACGAAGCGAAGTAACTACGATAAAGACCGCGGCGATTACTCGATGACTGTGACAGGCGTTCACAGCTCAAAGCTTACAGGAGCCGCTTCATTCGATGTCTTTGCCGTCGACAATCGTACGGACAAAACTATTTGGCTCGCAGTCATCAGAGTCGACAAAGACCTCAGCGTGTACGTTGCAGAAGAAGAAGGCAAAGTGCCTTACGAGTTTCTCGAGTGCGCACTGAGCGGCCCGTGAGTATGATGAACCCACGATGACGACGATTGAGTGCGACGATCACGAGCGAGTCGAGTGGGAAGGTCACATCGTTTGCGCGAACTGCGAGCGCGTGTACCAAACGAAAGACGACGAGCTTCCGCGCTTCGCTCCGATGATCTGCGCGTGCGGACAAAAGCTCATGCCAGATCGCGATCCAGAGCAAAGAAAGAGCATCGATTTTTCAGCTCGCCCTTGTTGTCCAAAATGTTATCAAGAGCGCTCGGAGTCCTTGTTGAGAGAGCTTCACTGATGGCGACCGCAAAAGCTGACAAGTGGGATCACGCGCATCGCGCGGCCTTCATCAACGCCATCCGTGAGACGCTCGGCATGGCTCCCATTCCGCACTCGCACCTGCACAAGGAACCGTACTCGGGGGTCCAGCTCTATGGCCGTTCGAGCTGCCGCGTGTCGACGGTCGCTGAGTACGAAGTGATCGAGCCGCTCTAAGCTGCCGCCTTCGAAGGCTTGACAGCATTTTGCAGTGCTGCTACTGTAGTCTGCATGGCAGTCGGTGATGACCTACGAACGGTGACCTTCAGGATCCCGCGGTCGCTGAAGAAGCAGCTCGAGGACCGGGCGAACAAGGAGCAGGTCACGGAGACCATCGTGCTCATTCGCGCGCTCCAAAACGAGATCGATGACAAGCCTCCTCGGTGGTTCGAGGAGTGGCAAACGCGGAGGAATCCATAGATGACGTAGAACGGCCGTTCTACCGAAGCCGGTCCACGCTGCCGGCGCCTGGGCTCGTCCCTCCCAAGGGCGTATAGGCTTTACGGGCGGTGCCCGAAGTGCGCGACTCCCAGGAGAGACTGGAATTTTCAGAAAGAGTCGACATGTACAAGCGCATCTACAAGTACCCAGTGAAGCCCGGTAAGTTCGAGATCGAATTGCCACGTGGCGCGCGAGTGCTTTCCGTTGCAACGCAAAAGAATGATGCCGTGATGTGGGTTCTCCTTGATCCGAATGAGCGTGTCATGGAGAAGCGAAGGTTCGCGACGATTGGCACTGGTCACGACGCTGACGTAGTGAGCGGCTGGAATTTCGTCGGAACGTTTCAGCTTGATGACGGCGCGCTCGTCTTTCACCTCTTCGATGCTTTAGGAGGGGGCGTTCAATAGAGTCATGAGTCGTTACTTCCTCGACGCCGAGTTTCACGAGTCCGGTTACGGCCGGCCCATCGAGCTGATCTCGCTTGCGCTCGTGTGTGACGACGGCCGTGAGTTTTACGCGGTGGCTTCAGACGGCTGGAGCGAATACAGCGTGAGCAACTGGCTCAAAGAAAATGTTCTTCCGCACCTCGATGCCTGCACAGTGAACAAAGACGTTTACGGGTGGTTTCAAGATACGTGGTGCTCGAGAGCTGAGATCGCAGCATCGCTCGCAGAGTTCATTCGATACGAAGTTAATCCTAAGCCAGAGATCTGGGGGTACTACGCTGATTACGATTTCGTGGTTCTCTGTCAGCTCTTCGGACGGATGGTTGAACTCCCGAAGCATTTCCCGAAGATCTGTCTCGACATCAAGCAGCGGTGCATCGCGCTCGGCAACCCGAAGTTGCCGAAGCAAGAGTCCCATGCGCACAACGCGCTCGCGGACGCTCGTCACAACAAATGCATGTTCGACTTCCTGGAGAAAATTAAGTGAAGAAGCGGAAGTACGATGCGCGTGCTCAAGAGCCCGGTCCGATGATCCGGTTGTACTCGAAGATCGCGACGCCGATCTTTCGCAAGCACTTCATGGCGACGCGCTGCCTGAACTCGACGCGCGTGTGCCTCGAAGTGATGCGCGCCTTCAACGTTCGAGCAGTGCCGATGTCCGTCAAGACCATCGCCATGAACAAGATCTACGCAGAGAACCTTCGCATCTTGGGACGCTGGCCCGAGCCCGCCGAGCTAACCTCTTGGATCGCGGACGGTGCGTGGGCGCTCGGCTCGGGCACGCGAGAAGAAGCTGCTGGCCCAAACGACTGGCCTGGTCACCTCGTCGCCGTCGTGCAGGATTTTCTCGTGGACAGCGCCGCGATTCAGCTCTCGCGGCCCCTCAAGAATATCGAGATCCCGGATATCTTCATCGGTGCCGTAACGCCGCGGTTCATGAAGGGCAAGCAAGTCCTCATGTTCCGAGACGAACGCGGCGCGCAGCTCTCGTATCACGCGCGCCTCGATGATACCTCCTACGAAACTGCGTCTGGCTTTACGCCGCACGAGAGCAATCTCGAAGTCGCAGCCGCAATCATCAAAGCCATGGCCGCTGTCCTTGGTCGCAAGCCCGTGTTTCGAATCGGGGAAGGAGACCAAGCGTGACAGCGATTGCCACGAGCACGTTTTTTCTGCCGCCGATGCCGGAGTTTCTGCGCGCAATCAACGCGATTGAGCGTTTCAATCTGAATTACGAGTCGCCGTTCATCTCGTGCTGGAGCTTTCGCGACTACGGGTGGATGGTCGAGATTCTCGGCATTCATCATGGCCCGTCTTACAAGACTGTGCGCAGGCGCGCGGAGCTAATAACCATTGAAGGCGTCAAGCTTTGGGTTGCGCAAGCATCGGATGCGCCCAAAGAAAGAAGGCCCACATGAGCCCGAACGTCGAAGAGCGCTGGCGTGACTACCAAAGCTGGTGTCGAAACGTCTTCGAGAAGGCCTCTTCGAGGGAACAGATTTCCATGATTCAGAGCGAGTCTAACTTTGCTCAAATAGGAAACGATGAATACATCTTCGCATGGTTTTTCGCTCTAGGTGCGGAAGCAACGACGTTTGCATCCTTAGGCCCTCGAGAGCTTGAAGCAGGCCTTAGTATGTCTTCTCGCAGAGACGGTGGCGCGTCTCCGCATCCTGATGCTGTGTCTTCTGCTTTTGCTTGCCGCGTTCATCTTGATGATTGTCGAAAAAGCAATCTTTTGGGATTTGCGTGTACCGAAGGAGAGCGCAGAAGTGCGGCGGATGCGCTTTCTAAATTCGTGACGAAGAGCGACGAAGCGAAATACATTTTGAAATTCACACCTCGATTGCGAACAGTCGACGGCATTCCATTGCCAGTGTGGAAGCTTGGAAACGTTGTCGGCATGAAAGAAGATTGGGCCAAGCGACTGCTCGACATCTATTGTTCTAGAAACGTTACGACCGCAGTCATGGCAAACGAGATTGCCGCATTCAGGGTCGGATTCGGCGCTGATTCCACCGTCACCTCGATGATGTGCGACACGAAAGGCTAGATCATGACTCTCACTTCTTTGGCCGAGTTCGTTGGTCCCCGCGGCCACGTCAAGCTCTCGTACTCGCGTCCGGACGGCTGGACGCTGCTCGTCGTGACGTCCGACGGCGACGCGTGGTCCACGAAAACGCAGGACTCGGATCTCGAGGCGCTCTTCGACAGGTGCGTTGAAGCGCTCAAGGCGCAAGCCAATCTGGGCAGCTGATGATGAAAGAGAAATAGTAAGAGGTAAGAGGAAAGAGGTAAGAGATGTCTGCGACATTCGTAACGAAGCGCGCTCACGAGCGCGAGCTGGAAGAGGTCGACGCAAAGAAGCCTCTCGCAGTCGAGGTGACTGCGCGAGACATCAAGCTCGCCAAGGCCAAGAACTCGAAAGAGTGCGCTCTCGCTCGCGCCGTCAAGCGCAGCATGCCGGTGAAGGCCGCGTACTTTCTCCGCACGACCGCGTGGCTCGAGTTCGAGGACAAGATGGTCCGTTACCGTCTGCCTCCGAGCGTGCAGAAAGAGATCGTGAGCTTTGATCGAAACAAGATGATGTCGACAGGCGAGTACGTCCTTTCGCCTGTCTCGCCGCAAGATGTTCGCAAGCCGCGCGTCAATGTCCGCGCAAAGTCATCGGGCAAAAAGGTCATCGAGCGCAGCAAACGCGCTCTCAAAGGACACGCGCACCGTCTCGATGACGTGCGCACGAAGTTCGAACCGAAAGACGAGGAGTAAGCCATGAGACGTCCTATTACGAAAGACGGAGCAGGATTCAAGATTCTTTGCGCGCTGAATAAACGCGGCGGAATGACGAGCAAGGAAATCAAAGCTACGCTGGGCCTCGGGACTCACCTCGTTGACTCGACGATGTGTGGTATCAAAAAGGTTGGTCTTGTTTCACAAAAGAAAAAATTCGAGCCTTTCTTTTTGACGAGTAAAGGAGCTTCGGTGCTCGAAACCTTCAACGTCGCGATCAACGACAAACCGATCATGAGCAAGACCGCCAAGCGCCTGGCTACTGAAGCGACGAAGACCGCGAGCATCGGCAAGCACAAATACAACAAGAACAAGAAGCACAAGAAAGCCGGCGCGCCCAAGAACGGCAAGATCACCAACGGCGTCGTTCACTTCTCCCGGCCGCCCTCGATGTCTGCGGTCATGTTTCAGGAGCTTTCTCATGAGCATCACGTCGCTGAGAAGCGCGCTGAGGCCATCGAGAATCTCTTTCACAACTGGCCGCGGTGAAGCGTGAGACGCTTTTATTACTTCGGCTGTCGCGGTAAAGAAGCTGGTCACTTCATTCACGGCTCGCAGCACTCGAAAGACCGCGATCGACTCGAGAACGGATTCCCGGTGTGGATGCTCGATGGGACGTTTACGCCTCTCGATCGCAATGATCGAGGCTGGAGACTCACGCAGCTTCGGTTTGGCGAGGGCGGGAGCATCATGTCGATCCTGTCGTGCCATGACAACACCATCGATACGCGCGGCGGCTCGAACGTGGAATGAGCAGCTCATTCTCGCGCAAGCTCAAGTCGAGTTCCCCGATTGCTGGGAACGTCTCAAGCACGCGCAATCGAGTCGTGACCGCTGCACCGGGCATCTCGTACACGATGAATTCACGCTTTGCCCGGTGCACGACAAATGAAAATGAAACGCATAAAGATAGACGATGTGACGCAGTTTCAGATTGTTCTGATGCATGGAAAGTACAAGCCGAAGATGCTTCTCAAGCTGAATGTCATGATCATCATGCACGGCGACTATCCTTCAACGGTTATTGAAGTAGACGAGTCGTCGATAAAGTACGTGGCGGCGTCAGTTCATAATCTTCAAGCTCACCGGCCGAAAAGGCAAGCACCTCTACGAGGTGAAGTGAGGAGATCAAAGCCGTGATCTTGGCGAGATGATCGCTGCAAGGATAAAGCGATGAGTGATTACGATCGTGACCTGATGATAGCAAAGCGCCAATTGATGACTAACATCAGTCGTTTGAGCGCAGCTGTAGCTGAAGGAAAAAACGTTACTTCAGCAATGGATGAACTGTCGCAATCGATCGATGACTTGAACAAGTCATGGGATGAACTGACCGACGCGTTAGTAAGGCAACGCACTGTTCGGAATGAAGAGATCTTGAAGCTGCTTGACCTGATTGCCGAGTTGACGAAAGAGAGGCGACCATGACGCATCCCGACCTCGGTGACCCGCTCTCACAAGAGATGACGCAGGCCACCATTCAGAAGCTGGAATACGAACGGAAGAAGCGCGAGCACGATAAAAATACCCGATGTGCGCGAAGCTCTCGAGCGTTAGCGCGGAGTCGCAAAAGATTGGCGCCTTTCTCGAGTGGTTGATGACCGAGCGAGAAGACAAAGTCGTTCTCTGTCATGCGCATCCGTTCATCGAGTCGCCCAGACATGGGGTACTCTACACTCCAATCAACGAGCGCATCGAAGCCCTTCTCGCTGAATACTTCGAGATCGATCTCGAGAAGCTCGAAGACGAACGTCGCGCGATGCTCGAAGAGCTGCAAACCAAGGTGATCAAATGACGACGCGAATGGATTTGCCGATAACGGTCGAGGAAGTCCGCAAAGAGCTACGCGGGCTTCTCGCGGACATGGAAGCCCTCAAGCCGTACTGCGATCCGGGATCCCCGGACAGCAAGCCCTTCATCGACGCGTTCGAGGTCGCGCGAACCATAGCGCTCGAACTCGCCAAGACGTACGCCGACGTCCTCGCCGCTGCCGCTACCCATCGCAGCACGTTTGGCGGATAGGCCGAAAACTTGCGCCTCGACCCGCCTCTTGAGATGATGGTCTCTTCATGCAGCTCACCTCTTTGCCCTCTTTCCCCAAAGACCTCTTTTCTCGGAAAGCTGCGCTCCCGCTCGCATTCGCCGGGCTCGGCGTGTCGTACTTCGCGCTGACGGCCCTTCGCAGGCCCCCTGCGGCCGACGTGCTCGCAACGCAGCTCTGGGAGCGTCATGAGCGCGACGCGAAGTTCGCGCTTCTTGCGGGCCTAAGCGCGGGCGTCGTGCTTTGGTGGACGCGATGACCTCTTCCACTTCTTCAGCCAAGCAGCTCGGTCACGTGCTCTCTGACGGCCTGCAAGAGCGCGGATTCGAGATTGACGACAGCGCCGAGGACGGGACGGGTGACTATTACCTCTCGCTGTTTAGTGGTGACTTTGTTGGCTCTTACCGCGTAACGCCTGATGGCAAGATTTTGGCAATCGGTGTGCCTAATAATCTTGCAAATAAAGCGATAAGAGATGTCGGCTTAGGGAGTCGACTCGGTAAAGATATACGTCGCTCCATCAAAGTATACTTCTCCATTGTGTCTCCTGAGTCAGCCGAAGAGGGTGAAGAGGCAGAAACAGGCGAAGAGGATGAGCACGAGATCGAACCGTCGTACGGTGAAACCTTTGCAGATGTAGCCGTGAAATATCTCAAACATCAAGGCACTAGTGATTCAGGTGGCGATTGGTTTGAGAGTGAAGTCGATATGGATTATCGTACCGGTGCTCAAACGTTATACAGCTTTCACCTCAAAGGTTTCACCGACGCCGAAGAGAAAGAGATTTGGCGTCGCATGGGAAAACGGCGATGATGTGTGAGTGTCACTACTGCCATGAGCATTTCTTCAAGAAGCCAGAGCAGATCGTGGCGTACATTTTTCGTATTGGTGTTGGCAGACCGATGGCGGGACGTGCGGTGCCGATGCCCATCTACAAGTGTCCAAAATGCGGAGCTACGAACAGTGAAAGAGAAAGACTCCACGGCACGTGACTTCGTCAAACGTATCACTGACTCGAAGGCGCTCGCTGACTTCGAGAAAAAAGTCACCTGGCTCACCCCTTCGAGCGCGCACATCAACGTTCGTCGCCCGTACGGCCTCTGGGTCGGCATGTCCATCTTCGCGATTGGGCCTGCGATGTGTGAGAGCGAAAACGGCAACGCGATCCGGCACTCGGACGTCGCGTGGCGTCTCAAGCAGCTTGCGCTCGACAAGGCCGATAATGCCTGGGGTCGAGTCAAGACTGCGCGAAAACGCAGAGAGCTTCTGGACGCGCACCTCTTGGCGGTGAAGAAATGACGCTTGGCGAAGCAATCAACGAACGCGCGAGGTGCGGCTCGGCATTCGTTTCAGCCGAGTCGCGTTGGGCACGCAGCTCGCCGCGCGACGTCAAAGAGCGGTACTTGGCTGGCATCGCGCTGGCCAATGCGCGCTACGCATTCGAACAAGCTCAGCGCGTCGAAAAGGAATTGCGCGCACAACCGAGTACGCGATCATGATGACGGCGTTTCTCTTGTGTCTTGCGACGCTCATCGTGATTGGTTTTGGTGTTGCGGGCTTCGTCGATGGCGAGATCAAGCGCACGATGAACAGCGAAGAGTTCAAAGCCGAAGTCGAGAAACGTCGCAAGGAGAAAGAGCGCCAGAAGGCGTGGCGCGACAAGTGGAAGTGAGTCATGGGTGAAGCGAACGCGCGAGGCATGAGCATCATGTTGCCGCATGACGTCGCAAGCGATGGCTCATGGTGGGTCGACGTGTACACGCAAGAGCTTCTTCGTCCAGTTCTCCTAGAAGAACACGTTCGTCAAACCTGGCGCGCTGACAGCGATGATGCGCGTTGGATCTATGTGTGGGGCGATACCGGAACCACTGCTCCAATCTTTGCAGGTGAGCGTCGTCGCGCACAGCGATGGAGCTTTGAAAGAATCTGGGCGCATCTCGGTGCGCTTCGCACCGGTAGACGCAGATGAACACGGAGGAAGAAGATCTCCGCAAGATGCGACGCGCAAGCGGCGATGTTCTCTGCGAGACATGCAGTAAAGAGTATCGGAAGCATCCACTCGCGACAGAGCTGCACAATCTGAGTGGCATCGACGGAGAGCCGTTCCTACATCGACTTTGTAACGGAGATTTGGTGAAGCTATGAACACGAATTACAGCGAAGGCAAGAGCATCGCGCTCATCGAGCTGGTTCGAGTCGTTCGAATAGCTCGCCATTCAAACGACCTTACGCCGCCTCGAGAGCGGCAAGACAAAGACTCCATGGCCTTCATCATCGGCACGTGCATGGCAGCACGAGCCAGGGATCTCTGGAGCGTGGCCTACGCGCTTTGCGAGATTCGGCTGACTTCATAAGCCGCATGTCCGTGGACCATGACGCCGTACCACGCGAGCCGAGTGCGAATGACGGGTCGATTCAGCGAGCTTGACGGCTTCAAGGTTGGCGACGTCGTTTGGTGCGGCACTGATCGGCATCAGCTCACATGGAAGATCGTCTATCTCAGAACGCAAAGTCATCCCACGCGAGGTGCGCCTGATCTGCGTCTTGCGGACCTCGTGTGCATCGATACGAATCGCTCTCTCGATCGCCGGCACCGAGTCGGAGCCTTACGAAGCGGCGTCGCGACCTCGCACCTTACGTTCGTTCGGTGATACATTGCGACTGCCTCATGAGCTTTGCGCCCAAGAACCTGAAGCGCCTGAAGCAGCCAGAAGCCAAAGGCTCGCAGCTTCGGATGTTCGCTGCGACCGAGATGCCTCCTGAGCTTGTCGCGCCGCTCGAGAAAGACGTCGTCGAGCGAACGAGGCGCGTTTTGGGGAAGCTCGGCTACAAGACCTGGTCAGGGCGCGCCGCGATCTACGATCCTTCGTCCGAGGCTCGCGCTGAGCGCGTCGCACGAAACTGGCCGCTGTTTTTGCCTGTTCTCGAGCCAGGCTGCCCGGACATTTTGGGGATCATGCCTGAGCGCAAAGGCCGACTCTTCGGGCTCGAGTTCAAGCGAGACTTGAGCGAGAAAGAGCGCGCGTCACAGATCAAGTGGCGCGAGACGGCTTCGTACTGGGGAATTCTCTGCGAAACTGTACGCAGCGTGGATGAAGCAGTAGAATTCCTCGAGTCTCATCGCATCCGAAAGGTTTGAACATGGGTTACGAAACCGACGAGCACGCAGCAGTTGAACTAGCGCTATTTCTCGATAACGAAGAACCTCTTTATCGTCAAAAGGTCGAGATCGCGAAGAACTTGACGCGCAAAATCAAAAACGGAACCTACGACCACAAGCTAGCTCCCAAGCTTTGGGGTTATGTGGTTGAGCGCGCAGCCAAGGCGTACGACAAAGAATTTGGTTCGGGTCGTCCGCGAGAATGGGCAAAAATGTTTCCGCCCGTAGTTCGCAATCTTGTTGCCAAGGACCTCGCCGATCGTTGGTATGCAAATGCGAAGGCTGGACGCTTCGACGAAGTCTGAGAGGAATCATGACCGCGCTCGATACGCTCGAAAGGCTATGCAAAGGCGCAAGAGCTATTTCGCCAGGAGTCGAGGTGCGGATCAAGACCTCTGAGGTTTTTTCCGATCAATTCAGTGTCGTAGTAGTAGCCGGCGCGGCGGTCGTGATCTTTACTGACTTCGCTCCACTCGAAGAAAGCTTGGATAACGCGTGCCGGAAACTTGCTTCGATATCATCGAGAATGATGGCTGCTGTAAGGCCTACGGATCCGGCGCCGCTCAATCTCGACGTGGACCCAGATTCCGAATCCAATAAGCCGAAGAGCGGCGAATGAATCCGATGTCGAGACGAAGTCTCAAGCGAACGAAGTGAGGGAAGGTCATGAAGACGAACTACACGACCAAGCAGTTCGCGCTCTTTCTTCGTAAGCGCTGCTCAGGCTACGACGAAGACTGGCGCGTTATCCCGCGCTCGGGCGTCGAGACCGTGAACGACAAAACGCGCCTTGCCGAGCTGGCCGTGCAATTCGGAACCAAGGGCGCCTGGTACTTTTTCGAGGTTCACGACGGACGCGCAGGCTGCGGCATTTACGTGGGGCCTGAGCGAAACATTCTCGCTGCGTGCAATCCTTTCAACCGCGATCCGTTGTTCGAAGCGCGACTTCATGATTGTCTCGAGGGCGGCTAAGTCATGAGAGAGTTCGTCCTCGATACCGAGCTGCCCGTCATGCCGATGGGCTTCGATGTTCCGCTTATTGAATCAGGCGCGACACATCTTTTGGCTGTGCAACCTCAGCGCCCATTTAGAGTCATCGGTATTTTCATTCCTCGAAGCATTGCCGTTCATTTCGACATCAGTGATTTTAGAATCGGCATGACCAGCTATTTCGTCTCAAGCTGCCCAATATCTGCCGAGCTTTATGCTTGGTCGTGTGGACACGAAGACTGCGAAGGCCACGAGAGAAACGTTGACGGCGAGCTTGTCGAGAAGGATCCGGCACAAGCGCTCAAGCTGATGGAGAAATGTATCGAGAAGCACCCGGATCAGCCTCGAATCGTTCGCAAGCTCCAATGCGATACAGCGATGCCTGGTATCATGATTATGCTTCAAGTCATCAACAAGAGCATCGTCGCGCGTCGTTTCCAGGGAGTCTTTTTGGGCAACGTTCCTGAGCCCGAAATCCGATTCCAATCCCGATCTGGTAAACGATTTGCCGGAAATAGTTCTGGACCAGTCATCGTTGGCGCTAGAAGAGCTGAGTCGTACGAAGGACCTGGGATAAGAGTTGAAGACATAGAGGGTGCGACGTTTAGGTATCCTTTTATCGTTAGCCCTTCACCGGGCACTCGGTTTGGACGCGGAGGCGATGAATGACCACCTCTTCTGTGGACGTCGAAGCCATCGAGAAACTCATCGCGTCGCTCGGCCTCTACGGCTTCGACGGCGACTGCGGTCTTGCGGCGATCGAGATCAACGAGAGAGTCTTCGGCGGTGAGGGGCAGTACGTTGCCGGCTTGAACTCACGTTGGCTCGCGGCTGGCCGCTTCGTGGGCCACGTCGCGGTCCTATGGGGCGATCACTACTGGGATGCGCTCGGCGCGCTCCACGAGAACGAACTACTCGGGTATGGGGCCGACTCACCCGCGCTCGTCAAGCTCACGAGCGCCGAGCAGATTCGCGTGATTCATGCGGCGCAGAGGGCTGTTCCGTGATCTTGGGGCTTGGGTTTCAAGCTATAAGAAGCAACGAGAAATTTCTCCTTACTTCACAGCGCTGCAAGCTCGTCTCACGCCTCAATGCGGTGCACGTGCCCGATAGTCTCATTTACGCATTTGGAATCTATCGCTTCGCGCACCTGCGCCCGCGACCTGACGGAACAACGAGCGATCTAGTTCGTCTTGCCGTCGATGATCTCTCGCCGATGGTGAGCGCTCCAAGCTTCGTGGCACTCTTTCGAACGAGCGACGCGCGATGGCTCCTTGAGCCGGAAGACTTCATCGAGGTCGGCGTTGCGAATATCTCGACCGGTTCTCAAACTTTCGAGATGGCGCTCTCACTTGTGGAGCGCTGCGTGGAGCACGATGAGTGCTTGCGTAATCCCGAAATCGGCGAGGCGTGCATCAAGGGCAAAGGAAAAACTTTTGCCGAGCAAGCGCTTCGGTAAGAAAGGATGCAATGACTCGTAAACAGATTCGGCCTTCGGTGCTCGCGTACCTCATGATCGGCGAAGCGTTCAACATGCGCCCGGACGCCGATGACGAAGACGCTTATGATCGCATCTCCGACGCACTCGATCACATTTGGTACAATCGGCTCACGGAGTACGAACGCTGCGCGCTCAACTACGATACACGGATCGCGATGGCCGAAGCGCTCGACGAGCCTACTTGCTAACAGCTAACGACTAGCGGGAAACGGGAACGAGCTTGGAGATCACGTTCGCGAAACTCGCATTGCAGAGCGCGCCAGGGCGCCGCGCTTGAATGTGTTTCAAGACCTCGCTGCCGGGTTTGTTCGTGAGCTTCATCGCCGCGAGCGCGGTCACGAGGCCCGAGCGATTGAGCCCCGCGAAGCATGTGACGAGCACGTTCTTGCCGGTGCGCACGCGGCGCTCGACCTTGGACGCGATGTAGATCGCCTCCTGCAAATGCGCTCGCGTGAGCTTGCAGTCGTCGGATAGAAATCGGATCACTTCGAGCCGAGACGAAAGCTGCGGCTGCCACTCGACCGCGCAGAGCACGACGACTTGAAAGTCATGCATATCGGCGATGTGCGTGGTGCTCGCGCTGCCTTGCCAGAGCGAGCCTTGGCCTGATCGCTTGCCTCCTAGGATGCGATGCGCATCGAAGCTAGGACGCTCGGAACTCGAAGACGAAAGCTCAATCGCGTTCATACTTCTTCGACCACCTCTTCACGTTTCGCCGCGCGCTTCTCTCGCACGGAAAAGAATCTCGTCAGCAAGCCAGCTCTGAACCGTCTTACGCCCGAGCACTTCGCGAAGGCCTTCCCAAAAGGCATCCTTCAAGTCTTGATCGGAAACTGCGCTGCCATAAAAAGATGACGAAACGCCGGCATTCTTGAGCGCATGGCTCGTGTCGAGATCGCGCGAGATATCGTGACCCAGGTCCACGAGCCGCGGCGCGCATCGCTTCGGTCTTGTTCGTGACCGACCAGTGATGCTCGGGGTCTTTCTCGGCCTCATGGACTTGCTGCGCGACGTAGTCCGAGAAGTAATCGCCCTCGATCTGACTCATCGCGTAGTCTTGCCCAGCCTTGCGGGCTTTCGCGAGGAGCTTCTTGTCTTCGGCCTTGGTCATCGTATCTTGGAGTCTACCACGTGATACTTCGACCTGAAAATTCCCAGCCATTCCATCGCTTCTTCGGCATCACCGCCGCGCGCCTTGAGGGCGCCAGCCACAGAGGTGTCGAATGGACAAGAAAAAGCGACAAGACCGTCGCGATCGAACGATTCGCTACGGTGAGCGTGCACGTGCCGAACATCTGAGGGTCGTTCATCCGGATGGGGTTGTGGACTGCGTCTGCGAGTGCTCGGTGTGGTGGTTTGCGAAACGAAAGTCTCTTGGCTGCTCGTGTCGCAAGCACGTGCGCTCGGGGTTCGGCTCGCCGAAGCTTGCGGGTTCGCTTTGTCATCTTGTTCGAAGCCTCCGTGGTTATCACCCGAGCATGGTGGCGCGCATCGATGGACGAAGGCTCACTGAGGCGTGGCTCTCGGCTCTGCGATCAGGAACGGAAGCTGATGACATCGAGCTGTGAAATTGGTAAGTAACGCGTGCACGTCTGTCATGACCTTCCCGATTTTTGAACCCGAGCTGTCGTTTCTTCAATTCGGTTGCAACGAGTGCGGCGCGCGCATGTCCACGCAAGCCGATCTCGATCTTCACAGGCGCGAGACCTGCTGGCGAAGCCGAAAGCCTTCATCGTTCGTGTTCGAGCTTCCCGGTGGTCGCGGCGTCGCGGACGGCGGCCGTCGAACGTAGGCGTACGTAGCGCGCGACACCGTATCGAGATAGCCTTTCGACATGGCAGGCGATCCTCCGTCTTCCTCGTCGAAAAGCTCCCAGTTTCCACCGCGCCGCTGCCCCAAATGTCGAGGCTTGGACATCGACTGCGATCTTTGCAAAGGAGATCGCGTCGTCAGCCGTTTCAAAGCGGCTGCCTGGTTTGCAGATCACCCTGAGGTAAAAGTAACCCCTGGCGAATTCCCTTCAGTCAGGCCGCCACCTTCGGATGATGAATCAGGCAAGAAATAGCTCGATTGAGGATTGAAAAGTTCACTGACCTCTTCACTGACCTCTTCACTCACCTCTTCGTTTCTCGTCAGGCCCAGCGCTTGCTATTGACGGCAAGTTGACTTATCTTCGCTGCATGAATTTTCCCCCGCCTGGCGACAGAAATCGTCGTCCAAGAAGCCGCAATCCGAATCCGGATCAAGAATTCGGCCCGGACAAATCAGTCGCGAACGTCATTATGTCCATGATCGGCGTCTCGAAGCGCCGCTGCGCGACATTCGCCGAGATGAGCGAAAAAATCGCTGCGAGTCTCGTGAACCTTCAAATGGATTGCAATCGAATGGCTGGATACATTCGTAACGATCCACAAGGTCTCAATCGACTTGGCATTTGGCTCAACGCCGCACGCGTGGCTCTCGAAAAAGACAAAGAACATCTCGATGAGCAGATTCAGATCGAGCTGTTCTTGCAAGGCGAGCTGGAGCGCTGGCTGAACGGCGAGCCTCCGAGTGACTTTGCTCCGCCGCCTCCAGGGATGATGCGGCAACCGCCCATGCGTCAGCCGCAGATGCCCGCGCCGCAGTACCCACATCAGCTCGAACAAGAGCCAGCGTATCCGCCGCAGTATCCTCCGCAGCATTTGTTGCCGCCGCATCTTCGTGAGCCGAAGCCCGCGCCTCACCCTTCGCAAGTCAGGCAAGGACCGCCGCCTCGAATGCAAGCACCGCAGTCGCAGCTGCAACCGCAACAGCGACCCACTCAGCAGAGGCCAGTGGCGCCAGTCTCAACGCCGAGCGAGCCGCTCCTGCCGCCGTCAGCGGCTTTTGCTGCGTACCATCCTCAGCGGCATGCTCAACAACCGCAAGCGCCACAACGTATGCCCGTGGTTCGACTCCCTGTTGAACAGTACGCGCCAGCACAAGAGGTAAGCGCGCAGACTCAAGGCGGCCAAGGTGACGACGAAGAAGTCGCGCCGCAAAACCATCAGGCGAATGGCCCGTCGGCGCTTCCCATTCGAGACGCCGAGGACGACGACAAGAGCACGGCGTCACCGAGTTGAAGTTTTGAATTTATAATCGCATTACCAATGATTCGTAGGAGCAAAGACCATGGAAGAAAACAAAGAAGCCTCTTCGCCCGCAATGACGCACCCAGAACCCCGGAGAGATTTTCGTCCGTCCGACGTCGAAGTCTTCCTGGGAATGCTGCCGGCCATTGCCGGAAGTCTGGCGACGAAACACACCGACGCGCGCACCGTTCGTGATCTCGCGATCGGGCTCGCGCGCGAAGTGACCGGGCAGCTCGTCTCGCTCGGCATCTGCGCTCGCACGACGACGTGTCTCGATGGGCAGTACCTCGCGACGCCAGGACCCGCTATTGCGATGTCGCAGCCCGCTGGCATCATCAATTCGCAGCCCGCATCTGTGCTCGGTTCAAACGGAGCCAAGACTCAATTCCCGACTCAAGAGCACGTCAAAATCCCGACGCTCTAACGAACTTTGATTTCGACCGAAGCCGAGGCGTGAGCGCGTTAGTCTGCGGGGACAAGCGCGCTCGCGTCCTCGGCTTTCGTCGTCTAGAATGACGAGATGCCGAACGAGAAAAAGACTGGAAAAGGCGAGGTCCCGTTCATCGTCAAAAAGCTCGGAGAGGCCTACGACGGCGACTTGAAACCCACGGCTCATGTCCTCGCGGATCTGCTCTTCGGGGCATGGCCCCCGCCTCCAAGACCGAGACAGTCACCGCCAAAAGCTGAACGCGAGCCAAAGCCCTTGAGACTTGGCCCAGGGCATCAGATCGTGGTCGTCGACGACAGCGGTCGCGAACGCGACGCACGCCGTAAGGCAAGAGCGCCGGGAAAAGAAACCATTCCGGACGCCGAGATTCTCGAAGAGTCAACAAATTCCCCAATTTGTTCGACCTGTCGGGACGCTGGTAAGATTGGCTATCCGGGCCACGAAGTGCCGTGCCCCGTGTGCTCCAGGAGATGACGATGTCCACCGTTCGCGCAATGCTTCCCCCGGTCGTTCAGGCTTACACCGAAGAGATCGTCGGAGCTGCGCTCGGCGCGCTCATCGGCGGCTATGTGCTCAAGCAGAAGGCCTCGACGGGCGCAATCGTCGGCGCGCTCTGCGGCTATGGGCTTTCTCTCACGAAAGCCAAGGGCGCATGGCCGTTCCGCGCAGCAGGCGACTTCTACACGGGCGACAGCGTGACGCAGTTTCCTGGAGTTCCGGGCATGGACCCAGCAGCTGAAATTCTCGACGTCGAAGAAGGCATGCCGGCGCCGCAGTGGCCGCAGTACTACGGTCATGGTTACGGGCGCGGATGGGGCGGACGCGGCTGGGGCGGCTTCGGTCGCGGCGGCGGATTCGGACGCGGGTTCGGTCACTTCGGACGGCGGTAAGTAAACATGCCGCGAGAAGTCGTACCGGTTATTTTCAAAAAGGAAGACGGCGATGTTCTCGCAGTTTTTCCGAATTTGGCTGGCACAAACAGTCCGTACACTTGCTTGTGCTATGCACGCAGCGGTCAACATGCTTCATGCGATGAGCGATATGCTTCATCGCTACCGCCAGCAAAGCCAAGTGAATATGCAAGTCTAAAGCGCGAGCTAGAGCAAATTGGTTACAAGCTTGAAGTTCGCACACGATTCACAAAGCACGATTTGGCAGAGCGAAAAGCTCAAGTACGATAAGTAAGGCGCGATGACACTCACAGCACCCAGAACAATCGCGGAGATGGGCGCGATTGCAGGCGTTGGGATGATGGGGCTAGGACTTGTCGGCAGTTTCCTTGGAAATAAATCTCAGCGTGGAATTATTCCAAGTGAAGAGCAGAGCGACTCGCTAATCCTGTTTGGTTTCGTCGTTAGCGTAGTCTCTTTTATTGTGTCGAAACCGCGATCTGAGTAGGAGGGTGTCTTGCCGCTCTTCAAGGGATACAGTCGCTCGACGATCTCGAAAAACATTCGTCGAGAAATCCATCGAGGTAAACCTCGTCGCCAGGCTATCGCGATAGCGCTTTCCAACGCTCGCGTCTCAGCGCGTGAAGCCGGCAAGAGGCCCTTGTGGCTCACGCTCCGTAAACGCAAGCACAAGAAACGCCGCGCGCGGCACCTCCGAACGCGTTAACGCGTTTGAACGTGTTCGATGAGCGATTGCCTCTTAAGGTGTGAAGATGACAACAAAACCTTCATTGGACGAAGCAAAAGCCCAGTTGGCATCATACGTGCTAGCGATCGGCACGGGAGTCGTGATTGCGCTTGCCATCGCGCGCGTCGTGAAGTACCCGCGTTCGGATGGCAAATCTCATTAGCTACATTTTTGCTGCCATGCTTGCGTGGATCCCCGTTCGTAACCTCACGCAGTACGGCGAAACCGAAGACGAAGCCCATGCGCGCATGCGCTCGATTGCCGAGGACGTTGTCAGCGTGGCCCTCGACTCGAGCGAGCCTCCCGCATTCGCGCACGCCGACGGCCGCGTCAAGACCGCGCTCCTGCAAGTCGCCATCGCCTCGATGGAGACTGGCTACCAGAAGTTCGTCGACGACGGCTCCTGTAACAAGCCCGATTACGTGGCTGATCGCCGCGGCGGATGCGATGGCCATCATGCTTGGTCGCTCTGGCAGATTCACATTGCCGGCAATGGGTACATCTTGCTCGAGGACGGCTCGCTCACTTCTTTCATGTACGCGTCCCCCGAAGTGCGAGCGAGTCACGCGATTTTGCGTGGCCCGGAGCTGATTGCCGATCGCAAGAATGCCATTCGCGTCGCCCAGCGCATCGAGCGCGATTCGCTTCGCTGGACGCATTCGCTTTGCCGATACAGCGGCGAGTCCTGCGACGAGGACCGCCATCCAAAGGCCAAGGCGCGGCTTGACCGAGCGATGGACTACTACCAAAAGCATCCGTTCACGGACGCGATTCCGGAGCCGATCTCTTCGAACGCGAGCGTGAATTCCTCCAGTGCGACAACCTCTTCGATCGCTGCTAGCATCACGACTCAGTGAGCGCGAAACAGCAAGCCGAGGTCATCGCCGACTTCTTCCAGGAGCTAGGGTACGGAACGTACACGCATCCAGACGCTTCTATTACGTTGAAACGTGATTCGAGAGCGCGTGGTGAGAATATCGCTCTTATCATAGTCGACGACCTCGGCAACATCATGATCGATTGGGACAGGCCCGCAGGCTTCGTCAAAGCCGCGTTCAAAAAGGCCGGCCTCAGCCAATACATCGTAGAGGATCAGCCCAAGTTCAAGACGCTCGAGATCCGCGGCAAAAGATGGTTCGCACGCGACGCTGGCAACACGTATCACACGGCCGAAATCATCGTCGACGGCAAACGCGTTCACAAGACGCCTAGAGCCTACGGCTACGGTGAGCAATACGTGCAAAGCGCTATGGAGTGGCTCATCGCGAACGGTCATTTGAGCCTTATCTGGAAGAAGCGTCCGCTTTGGCGGCTGCGAGACTATGGAGTCAAGTACGAGGCGGGAGTTGAAGACGTGCCGAGGCAGAAAGACCTCTAATGAGTCGTAACGCGGGAGAGTTTCGAGAAGCTCTCGAACGTTCGGCTGTCCTCATTGGTGGCGACGGCGACGTCGTTGACGTTTATGAAGATGCCTGGCCGGTGCACGTCGCAATCGTCTTTGACGTCGACAGCATCGGCCCGCATATTGCTGCAATCTACGCTGCTCAAGGCGGTAGTGAAGATGGAGCACTTCAAGAAGCCTACGAGATTCTCGAAGAATGGAAGCGTGGGCACCAGGGCAAGCATCTGAGAGAGCTTGAAAAGGAATACGGCGATGAAGCTGATGGCTTGTTCATGGAGAACACGAACGCACGGACCTGGACGCTCAAGCCTGATGAGTTTGGCAAAGCGATCAAGGGCACCGACGCATCGAAATACATCGAGACATACAACTCTGAAAAAGAAACCTTTGACCCACGCGACGAAGAGTTTCAGAAGAAGCTCCTCACGTCATTCGACCAAGACGTGGCGCCGGCCGTAGCCGCAAAGAAGCTCGTCAAGTTCGAACTCGACAAAGACGATGAGACCGAGATCATTCGCGAAGCCGAGGATTGGCACAAAGACTTTTGGGCCGGCGCTTACGGCAAGCGCATGGAAAAGACCCCGTGGAAAGAGTACAAGGCGTGGCTTCGAGACTTCGTCGCTGCGACGCGGCGTGAGCGATAGCCGTGAGCAGTGACGGCAAAATCAAATACAAGGAATTCGAGCTGCACGCTTCATCGCGTCCGAGCAAGAACGAGTGGAACATCGATGCGTACGTCGGTGATTGGAAAGCGGCGGGCTCGGCGGAGTTCGTGGGCGTGTACGAATACGGCGATGACGCCTCAGGCAGGCTCATTGCGCTTAAGGGATGGAATGTCGAAGTGAAACCCGCATACAGGCGAAAAGGTCTTGCGACGGCGATGTATGCCTTTGCAGAACAGGCGTTCGGGCTTCCGATTGTGAGCGGCGACTTTCAAACAAAAGAAGGCTCAGCGTTCACTCGAAAGCGAAAGTGACGTCGCAGCGTACGATTGGGTTGGATTCTCACCAACGGTCACGGAGGTCTTCCCGTGCTTCCCTAGCCCAAGGCGCCCTTGCAATCCACTTCCTGCGATCAGCCAATCTTCTTGCTGCGACGTCATTGAAGCGACGTTTGAAGAGCCAAAACCAGACCTAAAGAATCTCGCAAAGGTGCGCAAAAGCGCCTCATTCGGTACTCTTGGGCCATGACCACCTCTTTACCGCGAACCGCGAAGCAGTGGTGCGCTGTCATCGGCGATGCGCTCATGGAAGAAGACTTCGAGATTCTCGACACAGACGTGCGCTCAGACTACCAGTGCATACTTCGCGTTGAGGAGAGGCCGTCGCCACGCGCAGGCGCATCTTTATTTGTAAATAACCATGGTCGTATTGCGACAGTTGATCGAGGTGGTGGCGCAGCTAAAGTTAAAGCTGCACTCAAGCGTCAAGGTTTAGGAAATTTGCTCGAAACAGCACCTGATAGCTGGAACATCGCGCATACGTCGCTTCCGCCTAAAGCGCTCAAAGCCATCAGTGCACGTCAGCGTTCGTACATCAACGAGTTCAAGTTCACACAGTTCAAAGATGGTCGCATCGAGGCGTCCTACGACGGCGAGCACATGGGCACCTGGAACGGCAAGAACTGGGTACGGGGCACCTGGAACGGCAAGAACTGGGTGCGCTAATGACTTTGAAGTGCGCCATCTTCGTCGTGGATGACCTCTTGGAAGAAGCGCGTTCGGCGCAGCGCTTCTTCGAATCGTACGGTCACGAGGTCACGATTGAGACGAGCGGCAAGAAAGCCATTCAGATTCTGCGAGGCCCGTCGCTCTTCGACGTGACCTTTTTGGATTTGCTGATGCCCGATGTTAACGGCGAACAGGTGTATCAGGCTCTCAAGATCTACGCTCCAGCGCGCCTAAAGCGTTTGGTGTTTTTCACGGGTATGGGTTACCTCGCTGAGACATGGCTTCGGCGCACGGGAGTCCCGATCATCGAAAAAGGGCCTAATAGCCCAGCGCTTCTCATTGCAACTGTCGAGCAGTTTGCTCAGCTCTCGTGCACACGCGGGCCTCGTGAAGAGCGTGGGGTTGCTCGTGAAATAGCCAAGATCGAACCTCAAAGCTTTCCGGCAAAGAGCGATCTCTCGGTCATGAGCGAGTTTGCTGGGCGATTACCTCATATCGATCACGCTGAAAATAGAAACATGAACCCTCCCCACAAGCCTCCTAGCAATCCTGATCTCTCGGCGCTTTATGATGAAGACATGGAAGTTGATACCGACATGATTCAGCTCGCAGCGAAGAAAGGCGTCTCTTCGTCGTTTATTACCGAGCTTCGCATTCGTTATCTTCACTCCAATCACAAGTCGCTGAAAGAAGACGTCACTGAAGTCAAAGGCGCTGTAGCCAAAGTTGCAGCCGATGTGACGACCACCAAAACGGACCTCAGCACGCTCAAGACCGAAATCACGACCGCCATCAAGACATCGTTCAAGTGGCTCAGCTTCATTGTGCTTTTGATTGGCGGTAGCGGCACGGCGATTGGATGGCTGATCGAACACTTCCTATTGAAGAAATGAGAAGTGACATGGCAAAGAAGCGCAGCGAAGACATCACGGTGAAAGAGCACGCGACAATCATTCAGAAGCGCTGCGCCATCACCGTGGCGACCAAAGGCGTCGAAGATCCTGAAGACGCACTGACGACGCGCGGCATCATTCGTGTGGGGCCGGTAAAAAGATTGGGCAATGACGGTGACTACGCGTTCGAAATCTCAGAACAAGACCAGTTCGAGTTCCGCGGTCGGCAAAGGCGCGAAGTGATCTGGATCTGCATGGTTTACGTGACGCCGGAACACGAAGTCCGCGTGTATCAGGAACGCGGAGGATATGACCCAGTGCCTGATGGCGTGCTCGATTGCGTAACAACACCGATCTCGAGAACCGAATCGTTAGAGCTGCGACGCTAGGAGAAAACGAATGTACTCGCGAGGTGACTTGGAAGACTTCTTCGACGGCTACGTCGCAGCAGCTCTCTTTTCTAGTAGCGACGAAAGCAATGAAGCAGGAGGCGAGCCTCTAGATAGTAATTACAGTCCAGACGATCTCGATTCAAAAACAGAGGATCGAATGATCGCTGACTGCAAACGTTTTCTCGATAAGACCTGGAAGGTGCTCGATGAAACACCTGACCGCGTTAGAGGAACACCTAAGATGGAACGCGCAGGTATGGACTTTTGGTTCACGCGCAATGGTCATGGGGTCGGTTTCCATGATGATTGGCCTGATGAAGTTTCAGATACGCTTGCGAACGTTGCGCATTCATTTGGTGAAGTGAATCTCTATGTCCACGATGGGAAGATCTATCAGTGACGACATCTTGTCTCATGTGCCAGCTCATCGAGGGCATCGTGCGTGGCGCGAATGACGCGTCGAGCACGCTTGGGCATGGATTCACGTCCGAAGCCTCGATTGCTCACATGGTTCGCGGTAGCATCACGATTGGAATGACCTATGAGAAACACACGCGCTTCACGAGCGATGACCGTTCGCGTTTCTGCTTCGAGTGCAGAGTGACTCTAGCCATGGCGGAGACTGCGGTTACGATTTTGCCGAACAAGGGAACGTCATGAAGACGTCAGACCAGCTCGCGGTCCTTGAAGACTTCTTTTTGGAAAATGGTTTTGCGATGACAGACGTGGATTACATGGGATCGGGGACAGTGAACTTCGTACTCCGCGATGCCAAAACTAAAAACAAAGTTGCTTGGTTAAGAATTGAACAAGACAATCAGATCATCGTCGAGTACGAATTCAAACCAGGCGTTCGCAAGATGCTCTTGCGCTCTGGATTAGTTCAGCACATACGAGAGAAGCCTGATCATTTGCGCTATCACACTCAATACGTGCATAAAATCAGTCTTTCAGAACGTGACGGTGGAAGGGATGCGGTTCTGTCGCCAGCACATCTCGGAAACAAAACGCGACTTGGCGCCGCACTTCGTGATCAGCGGGTCCTGGGAAAAGGAGAACGCATTCGCGATTATCGCGTGGAGTCGAGTGGACGTGTCGTGGTATTCCCGAGTAGCAGTATCTGGCACAGCATTATTCTCACCCCAGTCTAAAGCGTAATACGACCTTCTTTTCGGAACACGGCTTCAAGCGTTGATTCGGCGCAGCGTTTCGCTTCAAGAGGTGAGCGCTCGCAGGCCTCGTGACGACACTGCGTCCGCCACCGGCAATCGGGACAGCTCTCGTCACTTTCATAGTACTTGGGACACTCGAGCGCCCAGTGAACGAATCGCACCGCGTCGCCTTCAATCGCAAGCGTGACGTTCCGGATCTCTTTCGAGTGATTCATCAGCGTCGCGCGGAGCACTTGGCCGGGATGAATGATATTCAGTTCCTTGTGCTCGAGTGGCACGTCGGGATCTGCGTCAATCCAGATGTTGCCGATTTCGCACCACTCGGGATCGTGCAAGACTCCGCCCGTTGTCTGCACCTCGATACGGGGTCTTCGGAGCCCAAGGAGACCCTGAAAGCCAGACTTCGCTGACACCGTCACGAGCGCGTAGCACTGCATCGTGACCGGCCCGAGCCGGAGGATCGACATCTCCCCTTCGATGACCTCGATCATCGGCAGAGATGGCTTAGGTTCTCGCGGCATCGGCCTCGATTCTACCAGAGCCTCGCGACGAAGTTGACGTCGCAGTTTATTTGCCGTATCTTATCCCATATGGCCAGACCCACGAAAACGAAGAGCGAGATCCGCTCGAAGAAGTTCACGCTGCTGCTCACAAAAGACGAAAGCATGCAGCTCCGTGAGCTTTCGACGCACATGGGCGAGCCGGCTTCCATCCTGATTCGACGGTTCATCCGCGAACAGCACACGCGTGCCTTTCAAGGAGACGAGTAAATGAGTGACGATGATCAGATCTGGAACAAGCAACGCGAGCTTCTCGAGAGGCTTTGGCGCTCGTGCCTCAAGAGGCGTGACGACTCGGACCTGGCGCTCATCGCGCAAGCCGCGAACGCCGCGCTCAAGCGCTTGGACGTTGTCGAAGAAGCTGGGTTTCGCTTCGCCAAGAGTCTCGCTCATCCATTTCTTGGCCCGACTTCCGAGGACCAGCTAACGCTTTGGTGCAAGGAGTGCAGTCGTGACAGCGGCTTTCACTACGAGAGATGCAGCAAATCGCGATGAGCAACGTGGTTCGATTTCCAGGACAGCACCGTGAAAAGCCTCATTGCACAAACTGCGAGCGCGAGGTCCCGACTCTAACAGGACTCGAAGTCACGGTTCCAAAAGGCTTTCCCGAGATTCTCAACATCGGAATCGAAATCGTGTGTGAGTGCGGCGCTCACCTTCACATTAGCGGAGCTGCGATCAAGTCATGAAGATGCCGAGCAAAATTTGGGTCGTCGCTAACAAGATGTACACGTCTGTTGATTACAAGCAATGGTATCTAGAACTCAGTCGAGCGTTCAGTAGCTACGCCGACGTAGAAGACTATCTCTATGACGAAGGCTTAGAAGGTATCAGAAACGATGTCGTGATCGCTTGCTACCAGCTCGCTCAAGAGCCCAAAAAGAAGTCGGTACGCAAGGCGGCAAAAAGAAACGCAAGAAAGAGGAAGAAGAGGTAAGAGGTGATGAAAGTATCGTTCGTTCATAAGATGCGCGAAGTCATCGAAGCATGCTCGCCTCAAACGCAGCGCTTCGGGCTCCTCGTCTACACGCTCATGACGTCCGAGAACAAACCCGATGACGTGGATGAGTTTTTGCGCGTCGTGCTCGCGCTCTCGCAGACGCAGATCGACGCGTCGCGTGTCGAGTTCAACGACAAGCTCGTCGCGTGGAACCGGGCGCACGGCGTTCCTGGAGATGCGCTGCTGTCATGACCGACGACGAAGAGAGGCCTTCGAGGCCTGAGAATTATTTCGGCGGCATCGCTGCGGCTCGTGAAGTCGTCGATGCTGACACAGGCGAACCAGTCCCGCTCGATGAGTTACTCAATCTCATCAGGCAGCGCGTTCGAGTCATCGACTTAGGGCCGTCTGCGGCTCAGCGAAAGAGATTCTCGCAGCCTTGGTCGTTTCCATACGATGAGCTTTGCAAGTGGGCCGCTCTCTGTTGGCAATCCAACAAAGATCGCGGCGACGACATGGACGAATCGAGCGGCATTGAGCGCTGGGCTCACGATGGATTCACGACACTCGAAGCGCACTCGGACACGTACGCGGCTGCCCTCATGTGCACGACGGCCGAGTCCGTGGGTTTCAACGACGTTCACTTTCCTTCACCCGGCATCGTATTTCGCATTCCAATCGGTCTCGTAGATGCGGAATATGCTCGTCTCGACATTGCACGTCTTGGCGAGGTTGGTCTTCATGTGTGCGGTGGCTCAAGGCATCGTACGATGTTTATGCTCTCGGACACTATTGACGATTTGCTCTTTACGCCTCTGGATGAATCTGAAGTTCCACAAGTGGATGATGAAGAGCAACTCGAGGCCGATGATCTTGGCGCTAAAGTTTCCATGCCATCATCAGAGCCTGAGCCCAAAGATAAAGACGAGAGGGACAGAGGTGGCGCTTTACCTCCTGAAGGTTCCATGCGCAATGCGACGAAAGAAGAGCAGCGGATGTTCATCATGATCCGTCACTACGTCGCCGGGATGCTCGTCGCCTATCAAACCAAGAGCAATTGGAAGTATGAGGGCCTCAGGCTCTCACAAGCCAAACGCGTTCGTGGCGTGCCTCCTGAGCATCGGTACACGGTGCTCGGCAAAGAAGTTCGCGCCGACGTCCGCGAGGGCGTGCGTCGATACGTCAATGGCACGCACCACAAGTCGCCCGCGTTTCAGTTCGTCGTGCGCGGCCACTATCGCAATCAAGCTTGTGGCCCAAAGCAGAGCCTCAGGCGCATGCAGTGGATTGAGCCATATTGGAAGCCAGGCAAAGACGCCGATGCGCCTATTCTCGCAAGGTCGGTGTTTCTATGATTGAGAGCCAACCATGAATGACAAGCCACATTGCGCTACCGAGCGAGAGGCATACGATTGCTCCGAGTGTCTTCGCGTTAAGCTAGTCGAAGTCGAGTCGCAAAACTTCAAACTGCGTGAAGCGATACGAGTCTGGCTTTCCGATCGGCGCGCCTTCGAACGCGCGTGGGAGGAAAAGAAGAAAGCCGGGTATCAGTACGGGCGTGACGCGCTCGAAGGCGTGAGATTCGGGTTTCAGATCGCAAAAGATTCTCTTCGCAAGGCGCTTGAAGGAGCGAGTACATGAAGTGCGAGTACTGCGAAACCGAGCTGAGTGAGCGCGAATCGACCATCATGGTTGGTCAAGGTCGCTGGCCGCACGAGCTACCGGATGAGACTTTGCCGCACTCGCCATCGAGGTGTCGCGACATTCTCGCGTCCAAGTGGGCAAAGTCGAAGATGAGCGCCTCGATGCACGCGCACGTACTTGTAATTAGCCTCGAGTGGTGGGAGAAGCTTGAGAAGCACGCTGAAACGCAGGAAACCGCGCGCAAAGCAATCGAGACGGAAAACGCGCGCCTCCGCGACGCGCTCGAAGCCGCGCGGCCTCTCGTGTGCCGTTACATCGCGAGGCATCCCGAAGAAGCGACGCCCGCGGTGCTCGCTGCCGAGACCAAGGTGCTCGAAGCGTTTCGGCCGAAGCAGGTGACGTGATGGCCTTCAAGCTGAAAGAAGACAAACCCTGCCGCAACTGCGGCACGATGCTTCACGTTCGAGACTGCAAACACCTCACGTGCGAGGCGGGCAGCGGTCGCTGTTTGAGCTGCAACAACGACCGCGCGTTCTATGATTATCTCGATTCGCCTAATCACGAAGAGCACGACGTGGATCGCTGTCGCTGGGCGGAGGCCGTGTGGAAGCTCGCCGAGATGATCGCGGAACGTGACGCGTGGAAAGCACGAACGCGCGAATACGTACGCGAGTACATGTGCAAGGATCCGGACTTGCGCGCTCGAGAGATCGCCGACGAAAACGGCGTGCTCGAAGCCGAGCTTGACCTCGCGACGACGCGCCTCGAGATGGCCAAAGAAGAAATCGCGAAGCTCAAGACCGGCGCTCAGGACGAACGCGACAAGATCGTCATCTTCTTGAGCCACCGTGTCGAAGACCTACTTCATAATTCCAAGCTCGAAGAAGCCACTGTGGCAGCCATGTCGGTACGCGCTGTTCGAAACGAAATCGAGCGCGGCGATCACTTGAAAAAGAGAGAACCATGACCCCGTGCCCGAATTGCAGAACAGAGCTGTACGAAGAATGGATTGGCGAAGGACTAGAAGAGACTCGTGTAATCCGTGAGAGCCTCCCGCCGCACGAACCGCACACCCCCGAGCGCTGCCTTAACGTGCAGCTCGCGAAGATGAAGGCGGAGCGTGATGAGGCGAGGCTGTCAGCGTTCGACGCGGAACTGAAGGCAGATTTTGATGCGCTCCACGTAATGTGGAAAAACGTTTCAGGAGCGCTCTGTGATGCATCGGACATCGTTGTGTATGAACGAGACTACGCTCGTTCGGTCCGAGAGCTAACTGCAAGTCGAAACGCCGAACGCGCACGCGCAGAGCGGTATAAGGTCGTATTGGAGAAAGTGCTCGCATACAAGAGCGCACCGTTCTCATTGACGCACGCAGCACGTGAAGCTCTCGCCACAAGCGCGTTCGAGGAGGAAAAGCCATGACCACGTGTCCGAAGTGCGGGACGGAGTACGAGATGGCATTCCTCGACAATTTACACACGGAGGCTGATTGCCTCATTGTGCAGCTCGAGAAGATGAAGGCGGAGCGTGATGAGGCCATTCGTGAAGCCGTAGTTAATGCGGCGAACGCCGAGCTACAGCTCGCTGCTGAACAAGCCCGCGTAGCAGAGCTGGAGGAGGCGCTGCAACGGATCGCGGAGCTGCCTCCGTGGACGGATAGCGAAGGCCGCGAAGTCTGCGATCCATTGTGGGTGACGGAGGCTAAGAAGGCCCTCGCCGCCTCCCAGGCCCCGCGAAAGGATGGGTGAGACGTGAGCGAGAATAGTCTCTGGGACGAGAAGTTTGACGCGAAGAAGCTGGCTCGTGAGTACGCTAACGGACCATGTCGTGCTGGCACTGAGCGGATCGAGTGTGCAGGATGCCTCACCGACCTCGTCAAGCTGATCGACGAAGCCCACGCGGCCGGGAAGCGGGAGGGCATCGAGGCGGCGGCGAAGTTAGCTCGGGGCTTTGGGCAGAGTTGGCACGGCCCTAACGGTGCCAAGAGCTATCCGTACGAGGAGGCCATTATCGCCCTGCTCCAGACCGAGGCCCGAGCGGAGACGGGGAAGGGGGAGCGATGAGATGGCCTAAAAGATTCGCTGTCTCGTGGAACTTCATGATCGGGCAGTTCACTGCTCGAGAGATAATTAAGGGTAGCCCCATGTCTGATGAACGCGTCTATCAGCTCACGCCACGCGCATCGCGACGCAAGAAGAGAGCGAAGCGCAACCACGAGAAAGGCGGCGGCACGTGAGCAAAGTGGAGCGTTGGCAGGACTGCCCCGATTGCTACGACGAGGAGTCGTGCGAGAGATGTTTCAACTGCAACGGCACGGGTCAACTTTGCAACACCTGTGGTGAGGCTCGCGACGTGTGCAAATGCGATGGCGCCGCCGGCGTGCTCGACGATGCGGGGAAGAAGGCATGAGCGCGTGTCCGAAGTGCGGGACGGAATTTGATCCTGAAGTGACTACGGAACACTTTCAACACGAGAACACCGACGACGTACCACTCCACACTCTTGAGCGTTGTCTCACCGTGCAGCTCGAGAAACTAAAGCAGTTAGTACAGGATGTGCGGCACGGACGAAACGTGATTGAAAAACAACTTGCTGTCGAACGATCGCGTGCGGAGCGGTACAGAGAAGCACTGTACGAATACGAACGCGTATATCAGATCAACGTGGAACGAAGTCGAATGCCCAAAGAAGACGGCGCCTTTGCTGGTTACGCTATAGCCGCAATGCTGTCAGGTCGTCAGCTGGCACTTGCTGCTTTTATTGCCGATACAAATAAGGAGAAACCATGAGCGCCTATCCTCTTCCCACCGCAGGCTGCGAATGTGCAACTTGCAAGTGGCTCCGCGATAACGGGATGACCGAGGCCGGCCCCCGTCAATACTCAGGCGTCTCGAATCAAATGCCGCGCTGCGCGGTGTGCGGCGAGTACGTTCTTGGGCAAGGCGGCCTCGTCGATCACTTCTGCAAAAGCCGCACCGATGGGAGTGGCGGGTCGATCATCAGGAGCGGGCAATGAAGTTCTTGGTTCGACTCGGGCTCATTCGAATTGTGGGCAGCAAGATCCGCTGGCCACTGCACATGGGACCATGGCACCTCTGGAAGATGCTTCTGTTTCACGGGCCACGCATTGGCGTGTTCCGCAATCGTCCCGGCGTTATTCGCGACATCCCTGGAAGGCTGCTGCCACGTCGCTGGGGATTCTTCATCTTAGGTTTCGAATTCGGAGATCGCGGATGAAAGCTGTTCTGCGTAGCGCGTCGAACGCGTCTTTCGAAACCCTCGCCAAGAGAGCCTGCTTTCGCGGTCGCAAGGGCATGCGCGCCGCGAGACTGCTCATGAAGCTCCTTGGCACTGGCGGCGCGAAAGGCCAAAGCGGCTTCCCAGGTCGCAGTGGCCACGTCACCGTGACATGGAGCGGGCAATGAGCGCCTTGCCAGTGTGCGTATGCGGTAACTGCAACACACCGTACGAGCTTCGCTGCCCGTGCGGCCGGATCGAGTGATCTGAGCCAGCTTCTGGAGATTTGATGAGCGACGACACACCTAAACCAATCTATTCGCCTGACTGGCAAATGAAACTGCCAGCGTTTGGCAAAGAAGTTTCTCGCGCACCGAAAGACTGGCGCAAGTGGGAAGACGGACGCGGCAACAAGGTCGACGCGCCTCGGCATCCGGGCTCGCAGTTCACGGGCAAAGTCATCCCGCCTCTGGTTGGGAAAAACGGGATGCCCATCAAAGACGGCTCGCTCCAGGTCGTGCGAGACGCCAAGGGGAGCTACAACATCATCGACTGGTCACTTCCTATCAGCCGCGTCTCCGAAGCAAAAGCCAAAGTCGAAGCCGAAGCCGAAGCGCTTGACGACATTGGTGGCGGCACGGCGCCCATCATGGGGCGTCTCGTCTACTCGACCAAACACTCACTCGAGCGCGCTCTCAAGGCTCTCGGCATCTTGGCCGAAGAAGCTCGAGACCGAGTCCGCGGGCTGCCCAAAGACCCCGTGCTCTGTCGCGACTTCAAAGACTCGCCCATCGTGCTCCGCGACAAGATTTGGCTGGGACGTTTCACGCGCGGCAAGTTCAAAGGCCACTACGTGCTCGTGGACGATCGCCTCGACATCACATCTCCGAGGCACTGGTTCGTCTTCAACAAGGCCACTCGCTCACTCAAAGACGCGGTCCCGAAGTTCATCGCCGAGGTCAAAAAGCGCAAGGTCGCGCCCAAGAAAAAGCAATACGTCTGGCCCGAGATCCAGTTCAATGCGCCTGAGGGCTTCGGCGGCTCGGGCGGCGCTGGACGAGGTGATCAGACGTACCCGACGCCCGAGTTCAAGAGCTGGGACGTCATCGTGGATCTCTACGCACGCACAGGGCGCTGGTGTGAGACCGCGATGCTCATTTGGCCTGATCAACAATACCCCGAAGAGCTGATCGAGCAGTGCCAGAACTACAGGCAAGAGTACCTCCAAAACCCAGCTGCGTTCTACGATGACCTCACAGCAGGTGCACAAGAAGTGAGTGACGACGCGCGCGAGATCGCCGAGGGCCATGCCGTCGTGCGCGACATACTCGAAGCGTTTGAAGGCGCTACGCTCCTAAGCTTCAAAGAAAGAGGGACGATATGAACTGCAAAGAATTCGGTCATTACACTGTCTTCAATACCAAGCAATGTGACAAGCCTATTTACCGAGCCGGCTATTGCTTGGAGCACTTCAATCGACGCATGGACTTTTTGGTGCGCGAAATCAAGAGCCACGAAAGACGTGTCGAGGAGCTAGGCAAAGAACTCTATGACATGCAGATAGCCGCAAAAGTGCCTGCATGAAAAAGAAAAAAGCAAAACGAGTCGGCGAGTCTTACGTCTCGCTAATATGTCTGGCTCGCAAAGACCCGGAGGTCCGTGTCGCGATGCAAGAGAACTCGCTCCGTCGGCAGATTGCCGATGTCTTTGAAACGAGTCGAACGAACCGAGGCATCTCGATTCGAGCGCTCGCGTCCATGATGAAGACCTCGCCGTCGCAAGTGCAGCGTGTGCTCCACAAGGAGTTCGGCGGTTCGCTCACTCTGAGTACGATTCTGCGAGCGGCAGATGCGCTCGGTTTCGATGTCGACGTCAAAGTCACAAAGAAGTCCGCATGAAGCGTAAGCAGCCTACGGTCGAGGAGTTGTTTCCGAACGCGCGAGCACGTAAAGCCGCCGACGAGGCGATTGATTTGCTCGACCCATCGCTTCCCATGACGACGTTTCTGGACTGCTGGGAAAACGCTTACCATGTTGCTTCAGGAGGCAAGTCGCCGTTTCGCAAATCATGAAAAATCCGTACAGAATTTCCGCAAAGAAGGAAGAAGAGATGTCTGAAGAAAAACGACATGTCACCTTGTTGGTTTATCTTCTAAGCTGCATTGCCTCTGCCTTGATCTCTTCTTTGATCACGTCTTACATGGCGTCTCATCACGAGCCACGCGCTTGCCAAGACGAAGCTCTCAACATCGGAGGAAGCGTTCTCCCTCACTCCTGCCCGTCCGACACGGTGGGCGTTCTTCAGGGCGATATTCTGTTCTGTCAATGCAATAGGAAAAAGTGACGACAAAAACGATAAAAGTTCTCAGCCCTCGGTAGGTGCCACGGGCTGCGATGTAGTGAAACAAGAAAGAGGAACGACAATGAAAAGCCAATCGAAATCGATCAATCTGAAGCTCCCGTCCATCGAAGCACACACCGCGTGTTACGCGCTCATCGGCAGTGGTCCGATGCTCGTTCACGCATTCGGTCAGAAGTCATTCACCGAGATGCTCGAGAAGATGGTCGGCTGTCGCCAAGACGGCACGCCGCTCGATTCTGCACGCGAACCCAAGGACCTCGAGCGCGAGTTCGTCGATGCCCACGCATTCAACGAGCGCGGCGACGAAGTCATCCCTTGCCGCTGGATCAAAGCCGGCATGCTCACTGCTGTCGCAGCGAGCCGAAAGCAGCTCAATGCTGCGGCCATGAGGCGTGCAGTGCGTGTGCTTGGCTTCACCTCTCCGATCCTGAACCCAAAGACGAAGCGAGCTGCGAAGGCCGAGCTTCAGCACGACGTCGTACGCGTCGGCTCGTGGTCGAATCGCACGCCAGACGTTCGAGCGCGGCCTCGTTACGACGAATGGATGATCGAGATCGTCGTCAAGGTGATCGTCGACCAGACTCCCATGGAGCACGTGACCTGGGCTCTTCAGGCGATGGGCGAGCTTGTCGGTCTTGGTGACTGGCGTGCAGAGAAAAATGGTGAGTACGGTCTCTTCAACATCAAGGGCATCCACGAAAGTGAGACCGATCGCATCATCAAGGCGTGCTCGTCTGCCGAACGCCGACTCGTGATCCCGCCCGCGCTCATGACAGCGATGAAGACCAAAGGTGTTACGCAAGCACAGGTCGCGGAGGAAATGGAACGCGTCAAGGGTGGTGCGAAATCGAAGTCCAAGAAAAACGGCGCAAGCCATCGCGATGAAACGAACGCATCGTGAAGACGAAACATAAACATCCGCGCATGAAGTTTTCTCCGCGCGGTTCGTACACCAAAGAACAACTTCAAGAAGCCTGGGCCATCTTTACGGATATGGCCGGTGGTGCAGACTGGCGCACTGTTTTGACACCGGAATCGGTGCTCGACGCAGTGCTTGCCGATGAGTCGCACCCATTCAGGCAGTATCTTGAAGCTAACGTCAAGAAAGCGGCGCGCCAATACTGGATTAGCCAGATTGGCCGTCTCATGAACGAAGTTCGCGTGTCGGTTACCGTGACACGTGAACCAGGGCGTACCATTCGAGTCGAAACGAGAGCCCTCGTTTTTACGAGAAGCAAAACCCACGGCGCCAGTAGACGCCCGCTCACCGAGATTCGAAAAACGAAGGAAGAACGTGTGGCCCTCGCACGCATCAGAGCGCAGTACCTTCGGTCCTGGGTAGGCGCAACCGAGGCGCAGCTTGCCGCAATTAGCCATCCTCACAGTGAAGAGAACAGCGCGCTCGCTGATCTTCTTTCTGACGTGAAACGCGCTCTCATTCGATTCGATGCTTCGTTGCGGGTGACTGACGCAGCAGAGTAATCGCTAATCGAGCAAAGCATAATAGAGCGTAACGGACAGGAATGGACAGGAGCGTAATGGACCGGACGGGAGTGGCCGGAAAACGGAATGGATTGGAATTTAGTGGACTGGAAGGGATCGGACCGGCCGGTAAATGGAAAGTAGCGAATATGGACTGGATAGGAGAGTACGGGCCGGAAAGTGGAGAGTACCGGAATTGAAGTGAAACGAACGGACCGGAGCGGCCGGCAAAGGGGAACGGATGGGATTCGAGAGCAAAGGATGGGATTGGATGGGATAGGCCGGAAAATGGAGCGTAGTGGATAGGAGCGCACAGGAATGGCGAGGACCGGATCGTACTGGCCGGCTGAAAGGAACGGAGGCGAGAGCAAGGGATGGCAGCGGAACGGAGCGGCCGGAAAATGGACCGTATCGGAAGCGATCGGAAGGGACGCGACGGGAGCGGAGGGGCCGGAGTAAGGGATTGGAGCGCACAGGAGCGACGCGGAACGAACTGGATTGGCCGGAATAAAGGAAGCGGAATGGCGCGGATGTGAAGGGAGTGAAGGGGAGCGGCCGGAAAAGGAAAGGACAGGAACGGAGGCGAGAGCAAGGGATGGCAGCGGAACGGAGCGATTGGACCGGAATGGACAGGACTGGCCGGAAAGTGGAGAGGAGAAAAGTGGACTGGAACGTAGGGTACGGGATTGGACCGGCCGGAAACTGGAATTGGATTGGAACGTAGCGGAACCGACCGGACAGGAACGGTGGGGACAGGAACGTAAAGGACAGGAGGGGATGGGCCGGAAAATGGAAAGGACGGGAGCGGATGGTTGCGGACAGGGCCGGAATGGAGGGGATGGGCCGGAAAATGGAAAGGACGGGATGGGAACGTAGAGTAAAGGAATGGACCGGATCGGATTGGCCGTAAAACGGAATGGAACGGACCGGATCCGAATTGAACGGACAGGAATGGACCGGAGTGGCCGGAAAAAGGAATGGATGGGATAGGCGGGGAACGTAATGGATAGGAGTCAAGAGGAGCGGCCGGAAAATGGCAATGGAAGGGGTGGATCATGGAAATCAAAATCAAGACGCTCGTGTTCTCTAATCGCGATGGTCGGCTCGACCGATTCGAAGCCTTCGGCGGTCCGACGAGCTTCTTCGTCGTGGCCCGTACCGAGCGCGATTCAGAAGTCTTCAATCTCTTTTGGTCTCGGCACATGTTTCTCGCGCAAGTCACTCACGGAAGATTCACCGACGTGATACGAAAGGCCAACGAGCTTCATCGACAAGACATTGCCGAGATGCTCTCGAGCATCTTCGAGGGCGACGTAACTGACTTCCTCGAGAGCGTTGGGCTCGGAGTCAAAATCGAGATGGGAGCTTCAGCATGAGTGTTTGCATCAAGTGCCAAACGCCGACGTCCAATGCATCTTGTTCCGAGTGCAAAGACGGCGGAGAGGTTCGCACCCACGACTATAATCTTGGCTATCAGCGCGGCCTCGCGGAGAACGCGAAGCGCATCGAAGAGCTGGAGTCCAGCACCAAGTCAGCAATCAAGGACGACAGGCTCAAGGCCATCGCCGACGAGGTGCAAAAGCACTGCGATCACGGCGTCACGTTCGACGAAGAAGAAGCTAAAAAGATTCTCGGCAACTGGGCGCCGTCAACCGATGTCGAGTTGGGTAACCCGCGCACGAATGAAATTCGCAAGCGCTGGCCGCGCGGCTTCTTCACGAAAGAAAAACCCTGTCCCAAGGGCTGCGGCTACGTCGGCATTTACTATGCGTCGAGTGCGCACTATGCATACGGTGATTGGTGACCTCTTCGCGATGAGCACTTTCGCTATCTGGTACTTCGAGCCTCCCATTGACAGCGGCTGGCTTGCCTGCGACGGCCAAAACGGTCGCATCCGAACGTGGGAGTTCTCGAGCATGGAGGAAGCCGAGACGGCGGCCAAGCGCGAGTCGGAGCTAGACAAGCGCACCATTTACCAGGCTGGCGAATACACGCCCGAGACTGCCAAAAAGCTAATGAAGAAAGCCGTCACGCTTTGGCAAGAGCGCCGCAAGAAGTGAATCATGACGCTTCGGTCTCGAATCATGTACCTTCAAGGCGACGCCACAAAGCCTCAAGGCGCAGATCCGAAGCTCATCATCCATATTTGCAACACCGTGGGCGCCTGGGGACGCGGCTTCGTGGTCTCCGTGTCGCGCCGCTGGGCCGAACCAGAGCGCTGCTATCGAGGCTGGCATCATGTTCGAAAACCAGCACAGGTCGAGCCCAACCCAAAAGGCATTCTTCGGATGACGGGCGACTTTTCTCTCGGCGAGTCGCAGCTCGTTCAAGTCACGCCTGATATCTTCGTCTTGAACATGATCGCACAAGATGGCCTCGGAGCCGACTACAGCGGCAAGGAAGAGCGGAGGCCGCCAATTCGGTACGCCGCGCTCGCTCTCTGCCTGCGCCACGCGGACGACTTCGCGCGCGAGCTTGGAGCCAGCATACACGCGCCGAGGCTCGGAGCTGGTCTCTCAGGTGGGAGCTGGGCTCGCGTCGGGCCTCTTCTTGACCAGCTCATCTCGGTCTCGACACCGGTCTTCGTCTACGACTTCGTGAACTAGTATTAATACCATGCTTATCCGGTTCCTTCTCCCAACCAAGTGGAAGCCACTACGGGCTGTAGTAGCGCTTTCTAGCTAGGTCGTCGGCATGCTACATTTTGCGATGCGAATCTTCGCGAACATTCGAATCGAAAGGCTGCTTTAGGATGCGCGGGCGATGGGAGCGTGGAGAGCAATGGTATCAACGCGGTCTCGGCGGACCGCGTCGTCTAGTTGTAGCCGTGGCAAGTGACGTGTTTGTGTCAACGCACTCGACTGGCGCTAGATTCTTCTCGTTGAACCGAACCTATCGTCTCGAATGTGGTCACGAGACCGGCTTGAGTGGTGGCGGTTGTGAACGCGACGTTCTCGCGTTAGTGCGCAGAAAGCTTGGCAAGCGACCTCGCTGCTCTACTTGTCAGCGTGCTGGTAACAACGCTGCGATGATGGTCGTGCCCATCACGTGTAGCTCACCACTCCAGTGGCGTTTCGCTGAGGAGACGTTTATCGAATACCCGCGTGCCATCGCCAAGAAACAGGCTGAGTTTTTTCCGGATGACATACTCATCGAATCGTTCACAGCAATTCACGAAGCAGGTTGCGAAATGATCGTGCACCACTTCGTGATGCCAGATGCGGCACGTCTAGAGGCATGCCGAGATGTGCTTGTGTGATCGACGAAAAAGTAGCAACCACAATCCCTAGTGGGTAGTGGGTACATATGGTCATTGGGAAGCAACCGGATAAGCATGCTTAAGAAGGCACATCGGCAAATGCAATAGCAGAAGGATGAACATTCAATGCTTTTGCAAGTCGCTTTGCACGTTCGATTCCGACGTTCGTGGTTCCACGTTCAATGGCACTGATAATGGGCTGAGAAAGGCCCGAGGCACGAGCCAGCTCTGATTGAGACATTTCATGAAGCTCACGAAGCATCTTTACAGCTTTACCAGGAGTTAGAGTTCCAGACGTACGAGCTGGAATCGTGTTGTGATCATGAATGGATGCCATGGTAACTTCTCTTTCTTTAGTAATCGTGTTGTCCCGTAACCTTGATGACGTCTACGACCAAAAGCTGTCCGTGCACTTCATAGATGACGCGATAACGATTATTGAGTCTAGATGAGCGTAAGCCTGCTGCCGCTCCTTTGAGCGCCTCATCATGAAAACCTGGTGTGGCTCGAAGCGCTTGAGGGCCGCCGGCTCGAACTGTTTCAACCCAGAGATCGTACTTTTGACGCACGGCAGGCGCCGCCGACTCGATGATCTTGCGAACGCCTTTGTGCTCACGAACTTGCCAGGTCATATTATTTTCAGCATAGCCTCAATTGGATCTAATACAAGTCGACTCTTGCATTTTGCCATGGTACGCTTCAGGCATGGCTCGCAAACGTCCCGGCACCACGCTCATCGGCCCGATCTACTCGAGACCTGTTCCCACGGTCGGCGGCACGCCCACCATCGTGCCCACGGCTGTGATCTCGAACCAGCCCGTTCGAAGGCGTAAGCAGCCCAAGGTTCCAGCGAAGCCATGACCAAAAGCTACGACAAGGCGTGCGCGCGTATGGTTCAAGAAGCATTGGGCACGCCGTACACCGTTGCGCTGCGTTTGGTTCAAGAAGACCAAGCAAAACACCCTGAAGCGATGCCGAAAGAGACGCGAGCGCTGAGGATTCTCGAGGCAAAAGAAAAGCCATGAGCGAGATCAAGCTTCCAAACATTCCTAATCATGTCGAGCGCTGGCCTGATGGCGAAGTTATTTTGGTCGTTCGTCCAGAAAATCCCCACCTCGCAATGACACTCACTAACGTAGCCGTGAAACGTCAATCCATCAAAGCTCTGCAAAAAGCATCGAGTGGTCTGCTCACCTTCATGGGATTTCTTAGGCGAGAGTCAGACGGGACAATGCACATCGTCAACGATAAAGGCGAAAACCCACAACCGCTTCAGGCTGGAGATGCTTTCATTAGTCGCCACGAAATAAGTGAGATGATGAAGCCATGACTTCACCGCTTCCTCTTCCTCCAAATTTACCTTCGGGCACGCCTATGCCATCGTCGCCTCCTTCACGCATCTACATCGTGACGGCCTGGTCGAAGTTTCGATCGAGCATCGAGTCGCGCGCATGGTTTTGGGCTTCGTCGCGTGAGCGCGCACTCGAGATCTTGAAGATGGACATGGGCATCTGGATGGAAGACGGAACGTTCACTCACGTCATCATCGAAGGGTTCGATGAGGGAAGCGTCCTCAAACCAAAGAACGAAAACACGCACGGAAAGTGAATCGGCTGGGAGCCGAGCCTGCCTGGAACGCAGCGCGAACCGCTCTAAACGGTTTGGAGATCGAGACTTCCACTTTCCGCTGACGACGAACAGGAGACTTGGAGGGTGAGCTGGCAGGGCGCCAGGCCTGACTCGAAATCAGTGCGACGCTGTCAAAGGCGTTGGGCTTCGATGCTCCTCCCTCCGCTGGATTGCTATTTTAATGACAAGTTTTGAAGCTTTTGGCTTCGTTATTTGCCATTAGAATGACAAATCCAAGACACGGAAGAGGAATCGGCCGGGGGCCGAGCCCGTCTTGAAAACGGTGCGAGCGCCGACGAGGCGCTTGGGAATCGAGATCTCCCTCTTCCGCTACGGAAGTAGAACCTGCAAGGCGCGGGGCTCCCCTGCTAAGGGATGCGACGTGAAAGCGTTGTCGTTCGAGTCGACCTGCTTCCGCTAATTATAGTTTAGGGCTTTATCCTTTAATAAGAGCTTTATCCAAGCTCCTTATGAAAGGCTAACTCGAGTAGGGCATCGAGTTCTTCGGAGACCTCGGGGATCATGAACTCCTCACCGCAGCTGATGCAGATGGGAGTTTCGAAATCGTCCGGAATAGGTAGCACCACTCCGCGCCGATACTCGCGCGTGCGGCCGGGCTTCGCGGTGAGCTTCACGGCTCCTCCACACTCCGAGCATCGCGGCAGCTTGATCTCGTGCTTGGTCATGGCTGTCCCTTCACCTTGGTTCCGTCAGTACACGTCATGTCGTACTCAGACTCATGGCCTTCACTGCGACTTCGGCTTCGTCTGCGGATGCATCGAAGCGTACGTCTTGGGCTTGGGCGCTTCTGTTGAAGAGGTAGAAGAGACAGGCGCCTTCGCACAGCCAGCGAAAATGTCACCGCTCGCGTTGCAGCCGTTCGAGCAGCACATCCCGGCCGGGCAATTCGGCACATCGCCGCCGCAGTCCTCGTACTCGGGTCCGAGGCAACAGTCGCCGGAGCTACACTGCTGGCCCTGAGTACCGCAGGGGTAAGAAGTGCCCGGACCCGTGGGCGGCGTCAAAATGCTCGGACCACATGAAGCCGTCAAAACCGCGAGCAGAGCGAGCACGAAAAGAGACGCGACGATCCTCGAAGAGGTCATCATGAAAGACTACTCCGGATCGCTCGGCTCGTCGCCGGGTTCGTCGTCGAGATCGTCGTCATCGTCATCATCGTCATCATCGTCATCCGGCTTGTCGGCCTTTTTCTCACCTCTTCCCTGCTGATCGCGCTCCATTCGCACGTATTTCATCGCATTGTCGAATCGCTGAAGCAAGATGCGCTCGCTCGAGACCACGCACGCCCCGATGCCAAACTTGCGAGCGTCGTCGATCGCGTCTTCGATGGCGTCCTTCCATTTTCCAACGAGCTTCGTTTGGGGGTGCTCGGCGCGATACGGCCCAGAGACCTTGAGCGCCAGAGTGCCCGGAGGCCGGTAAGCGCGACGTGGCCGGTGGTAATGAGGACTCGGTTTGGCGGCCATGATCCGAGCTACCTTGACGACGAGCGCGGGTCCAGCGTATTTTTGGATTGCGGCCATCGACCTCACCTCACATCTTGAGCCGGCCCACCTGCTCAAGAAGAGGTGAGCGGCCGTCAACTCGAGCCCTTGACGAGAGCGAGTTCGTCGCTACCATGGCTCTTCATGACCTGCTCGTTGCTACAGTGAGTCGGCTGACCGCCAGACCACAGAATCCCCCGTCCTCGTCCACTACGTCATCGTAAGAAAGGACCTGGACCGCGGCCTTCAAGCCGCGATGCTGGTACACGCCGCAGGGGAAAGTAGCCCAGGAAACCTGCCTCACGACACCCACGCCATCGTTCTCGCGGCGCCGGACGAGAGCGCCCTCGTGGCCCTCGGAGCGCGGCTCACGCGAGCTTCTGTGGCGTTCGTCGAGATCCGCGAGCCGGATCCGCCTTGGAACAACGCGCTCATGGCGCTCGGGCTTGTGCCTGGGAGAAGGGAGGTCCTGCGGAAGTATCTGTCTTCCCTCCCTTTGCTCAGATAACACAGTACGCCCCGATAGCTCAGTGCAGAGCATTCGCCACTAAGCGAGAGGTCGCTTGTTCAACTCAAGCTCGGGGCTCTATGGGAATGCCTTGTGGGTAAGCCACAACGTTGGTGTGAGTCCAACCATTCCCGCCTGTGGGGTTAACTCAGTGGTAGAGTACGCGGTACGCCTTGGTGTATCGTGGAGTCGGTGGTTCAATTCCATCACCCCGCACTAATGTGATATGAAAGAAATACGTGTCCATCGCACAGAGGCCGTGCAGCGGAAATGTAGAGTCCGCCTACGTGGGTTCGAATCCCACTGGACACTCTAAACAGTCATCGGATCAATCTCGAACACTTCGGCCGGAACGAAAAACGGCGACGGCGCGCTCGGAGGTCCGAACGTCCCGATGACTTTCGACGCGAGCGCAGGTGCTGGCTGCGCAGGCTGAAAGAAGCTTTGACCCGTGCCCGAAAGCGTCGTCACGGGACCGGGATTGCTCCCGGCCGCGCCGGGCTCGTTGATGGGCAAAGGCGGAAAAATTTGAGGAGGTCCGTAGGCCATGAAATCGTCCTTTCAAATCAGCTCACTCAAACTGCCTGCTGATAGGCGTACTCGATCACATCGAACTGGCTGATGGCCGTCGACCCAGCTCCGACTGCGTTCGCGCACCACATCGCGAGAAACGTCGTACTGGACGGGAAGTTTGCGTTCACGGTTCCAGTGGCCGAACCTCCAGTCGAGAGGTTCGTGAGCGTATAGGCAACGCTCGCGGCGTTCGACGCACAAGTAAGATCGAGCTGCATGAGATCGGTCGCGTTCACAGGCACGCTTGCTCCAAGATCCGTCACTGTCGGTGCCGTCACGCCGTCGCCCACAGAGTGAATGAGCTGCCAGTTGCCGGTGAAGTTCGGCGCAGGTGTCTGCGTGAACCCCACTCCGATAGAAGCAATGGTGGTCTGCGTCGTCCAGTCCGCGGCGCCCGCAATGCCGCTCTGCGCGATGAGTCCCGCGAGCATACGATGAAGCGCTCCGCTACCAGCAGACTCAAAGCCGAAACGTAGTCGCAGATTGAACCCGCCGAGTCCCGCGGCGTTTCCGCGCCACACGGTGAGCAAAAACGAGCCGTCGAATACGCCGCACACGTTGCCGCCGCCACCGGCTGCCGCCTGAAACGTCGCGCGCTTGGTCGACTTGAGAAGTGAAGTCGACGTCGGCTGCGGAGGAGCTACTGAACCGCCGTTATTGAGGATGCAGTTCATGAACCCAGAAAGAATTGGCGAGCCGCCATTCGTCGTACCGCCCCAGTACTCGAAGCGATTGATCGATTGAGGCGAAATACCAACGCCTGGCAGGCTAGAAGGAGCAGTCGATATCCACTGCTCTCCAGTGTAGACCGGAATGTCACCTTGATTGGGCATGATTACTTCTTACCTCTTTGTTCTTTCTAATACTTTTCGTTTATGACTTACGGCGTGCCCTGGTTCGTAATGCTCGATCCGCCCATGTTGAGAGCGAGTCCATTGAACCCGCCAACCGCGTCGAGGTTCGCAGGCGTAATAGCTAGGAGTCCGCCCCATGTACCAGTCGCCGGCACGAACGTGCTTGCACTGGCTTGCCCGTTAAGCTTCAAGCCGCCCGTATTTTGAAAACAGGCAACCGCAGCCCCCACTCCACTTGGATAAGAAATTCGACAAGGCCCTTCAGAATCAAGTTGTCCTGGACCCCATAGAACGGGCGCAGTCCCTCCGGGTAACGCAATTGACGGAGTACCACCAAACCATGTGCTCATAAACACAATAGACACATTACAAATCATCTGTGGCGTAATCTGATTGTCGATATACGCCGATAGGATTGAGGAAGGCGTAGTCAGGTTATGATCGGACCCGACAACAATACCGAAATCCGTACCAATGATAACATCTCCATCGAATACCCAAGGCGCAATATTCAGAGCACTTCCCTGAAGAATGCCGCCAAACATAAGAGTATTTCCGGAGCCGCCGATATCCGTCACTCCGCCACCAAAGTTCGTGTTGTTCTGAAAAATATTTTCGTCGTCAGCCAAGTCAAGACCAATAAAAATGGATTCCAAAAAAGCCTCTTGATAGGCAACATCGCTACCCGAGAAAAGATCGTCTGCTCCAATGAAACCAGCAGCGACAGTGTTTGCACCCTGTACGCGAAGACGCGTTACGGTTAGCGGCACGGGGTATTCGAAAGATGGACCGCCATTGAAAATCGCAACGAGGGGCTGAACGCAGCAGAGATTCACACCGACAAACTCGTAAATGTCGAATGCGTCACCGGGCGCCCATGTATCAACTTCTGCGGGAGGGCTGAACGCAGTTGCTGGAATAGGCGCAGTCGTGAGCGGCTGTGAAAGTATCCACGTCGTCGTAGGCGGCGAAGTTGGTCGATACACCCACGCCCACGAATCTTTCGTTGTATTGTGAACGATGGCTGTTGGAATTCCGGTACTCGGCGGAACTGGAATCGCAAATCCCAGATCTACTTTGAGAAGTTGACCCGCGGCACGATTCTTGGGTGTGACAGCGCCAAGAACACCTGAGTGAATAATCTGTGCGGCCCCAGTCACCCCTTGCAGTGTTACAAAGCAATTCAGCATGACAGGCGTAAAAATAACCGGATCGGTTTTATCATCCGGAGGCTGCGAAGAGAGCCACGTAAGCGTCGTGTTTTGACGAAGAGTCGGAGCAGACGTGCCCCACTTCGCTACTACACCACCGTTATACGTAAGCACTGGGTGAAGCGCATCGACACCGCTGTTATCATCCGAGGCAAGCCCGGTGCTATTGGCTGGATCGATGAACCACGTAGCTTGGTTCCACGTGGGATTGTTCGTTGGCGAAATCCACTGCGTCGCAAGTGGCTCGGATGTCTTGGTTGGTGTTCCTGTTCCGAGTGACGTGAGCACCTGCCCGAAGAGTCCTCCAGGCGGAATCACGTTCGAGTTTGAAGGTCCTGAGGCTCCGACTTCTCCAGGAGCCGGCGTAAGCAGAACTGGCCCTCCGCCTCCAACAGCCGCAACCGAGTACGTCGCAATCGAGATCGGAACGCTAATAGTCGCGCCCGTGTCGTTTCGAATCCCGATGCGATACGTGCTCGCGACTGGGAGCTGGAGCTTTCGCAAAACCGCGGTCACGGCATCAGGACCCGAGAGAGTGACCGACGAGACCACGGCTTCAACGGAACCCACGCCGTTGTTCGCATAGACCGTGACCGTGACTTGCTGCGGCAGATTCGCCTGATTGACTGCCACGTCCATGAGCTGCGAGAAGCCTGAAACGTTGACCGAGGAGACTTCTGTGAAAGACGGCACCACCAAAACCGGTGAAATGTTCGTGTCGCCCACGACGTCAAGCTCGTTCACGCCCGCAATCGTTACAACGACAGGATTGCGCGGCAGCGCCGGCTGCGAAGAACCCGTATTGAGCGGCGGCAACGCCGTGACTGTGAAAATGTACGACGTGCCGCCCGCTTCTACGGCCTGTGTCTCCGACGCGCCAGACCCAGGCGACTGCCATTGCAAGATCGTGGCTTTCGGGCTCCCGAGCACCTGGCTCGTCGCGATGAGCGATTGAAGCGTGCCGACGAGAGCATAGAGCTTGTAGAGAAGCTGCCCCTGACCGTCGATCGAGTCTCCGCCCTGCTGAAAGACAGCCACGTTGTCGAAAGGACCGCCTGCGAGCGTCGCAACAGGCACCTCAACGGCGTTGAACGGAGCGACTGTGGCTGTGATTGATGTGACCGGCATGCCTCTTACCTCTTACCTCTTCCTTCTTGCCTTTATGGATTCGTAGTGATGGATGCGCCGCCAGGACTGACTGCAAGACCGCCGAAACCACCACCTGCAACCGAGAGATCGAGGTTCGCTGCTGTAAGCGCACGACCAGGATGCCACGGAGCCGGATCTGAAAGCCCAATCGCATAAGCTGTCGTCAGCTCATTGAGACCGAACGGGGCTCCAGGAGGAGAGGTGGCCGTGGTTCCCTTTTGCAAGAACGTCACGGTCGCAAGTCCGTTTGTGTAATACACATGTGTATTGGCATTAATGCCGAGACCACCAGGACCCCAAATAACATTGTTGCTTACATTGATAGCGCCAGTGCTGGCTTCGAAAATTACGGAGCCAGTAATATAAACGCCGCCTCCAACTCCAAAATCCAATTCGGAGCGCGCCACGACAAAAAGACCAGAGCTTGCTGTTGCATCGAGAATCGCATCCCAACCAATGTTGCCGAACGCAATGTCGCTCTCGAATGGTGAAAGGATGAATCCGGTTGCCCAAACCGTAATGGGGTTACGGCCTCCATCGAATACTCCACCTATTGCGCCTACGCCTTCATAAAAATTGCCGACATCGTCATCGGGTGTGTCCAGAGCAAGACCTAAATCAAAGGTGCTTTGTACGATCGCGACCTGACTGCCAACAGTTGTATTCAATCCGTTTGGGCCGCCATTGCCGCGAATGAACTGCACCTGCAAAGGAGGAGTAGCATTCGGGGGAATAAAGCCGTCAACCGCTGATGCTCCTATTTGAACCAAGTCAATTAACACCAAAGCATAAGCCACAAATGTGTCGCCAGGCGCCCAAGTATCAACCTCAACAGTCGGCGACGTCACAGGAGCTGTTTGTGGAGTGCTCGGTTGCGAAAGTGCGAACACAGTTCCCGCTACATTTTGATACACGGTCGCGAAGGAGCTTTTCCCCGCGGTTGTGTTCTGGATGAGCGTGCCAATAGGAGCCGCGAATCCAAGGTCCGCGGTGAGAAGCTGCGGCGTTGCGCGATTCTTGGGCACAACAGCTCCGAGAGCGCCTGCATGAACCTGCGTTGTCGCGTTGAGCACGCCTTGAACGATGACGAGCGCGGCAGGTCCGCTCACTGCTGTTGTCGAAGCGATCACGGGACTAAAATTAACGGGGTCCCCTGTAGAATTTGTTATGGGCTGCGAAGAGAGCCACGTGATCGTGGTGTCCTGTGCAAGTCTCGGTGAAGTCGTTCCCCATTTTGCAACAACTCCACCGCGATATGAAAGAACCGGGTGAAGCGCGTCGACACCACTGTTCAAATCCGAAGCAAGCCCGGTCACATTCGATGGATCAATGAACCAAGTGGCTTGAGTCCACGTGGGATTGTTTGTTGGCGAAATCCATTCGGCGGAAAGTGGCTGCGACGTGGGTGCCACGGCAGGTCCCTGCGTCGTCAAGACCTGCCCAAAGAGCGCTCCAGGAGGCGGGAAAGCGCCGCTCGAGCCTGCCGCCGTGTCCGGCCACACATCTTGCGCCGGGCTGCCAGCGCCCTGTTCGATGATCGTGAGATCCGGAACGATTTTGACTCCACCCATGTGTGCTCTCCCGTTTCTAGAAAAGGCGAGCAAAGCTCGCGCAATCACTACAAAACGGCCCGAGCACCTATTCTCGAACCCGAACCAAACCGAAACTTGACAGTGACCAAAAGAGTACCCTAGGAGCGCTCCGGCTCCAACTTCCTCATGAAATTGACGAGACGCGATCGATGAGCGCGGAGCGGTCTATCTTTACTTGGCCAAAATCTTCGCTTTTATGGCAAAAATGAGAGTGGTTGTACCCTCGTGGCATGAGCGGACGCATGTTCGACGAGGGGAGGCACGGATTCGGTGAGAGACTCATTGGCTGGGTTGCCGACGCCCAGGCCGCCGCGCTTTTCGATCCGACGCAGCCTGCCACTTGGACTCGCGAAATAACGAGCGTTACAAACGCCAATCCAGCCGTTTATGCATCGGCAGCTCATGGTTTTTCGAATGGCGACATCGTCCTAACGGGAGGCATCCTAGGCAATTTCTCATGCAATCAGCTTGGTCGCTCGACTGCCGTAACGCCTAATACGTTTCAAATGCTTACGCTCGAAGGAGCTGGGCTTAACGTTGCCGGCTCTGGAGCCTACACAGGCGGCGGATGGGCCGTCAATCTCACACAAGCTACATTCGTATCGGACGTGATCGTGGGCAATGGCCGTGTAGGTGCAGACGCTCTTCTTGCAGGCCGAACCGACGTGGGTGGTGTTTTTTCATCGAACAACTTTTTGTGGGCCGCTGTCACACCTGGATACCCAGGTCAGCTCGCTTGGGGAATTATTTTTTACGACGCATCAGGTGGTAGCGATGCAACCAATCGCCTGGTCGCCATCAACGATGGAAAGCTTCAAGCCATTTGCAATACGACAGCAAACGGTGGAGACGTTCAAATATTCGTTGAACCACTCATTGCTGGCATCCCGAACGGCTCCACACTTTGGTTCAGTAACGGCCAGTCGGCGACGCTTACCGGAGCCGCGCTTCAAGGCGACCGCAAGCTCAACGTCATCGCGTTAGGCGGAGCAATTCCAGCTGGGCACCAAGCCGATGTCACGGCCACGATTGCAGGTTTGCCGTTCATGCCAAACGGCTCAAACGTCGACTTCGCAGTTCCAATCCTTTGGTACCCAGGTCTTCCTACAGCAATCATGGCGCTTTAATCGAGAGCGAAGAGGTGTCCTCTTGATACTGCTCTCCAATACGACATCGGTACTGCAGCTCGTTACAGGCGGCGCCCAAATCATCGATGTAGCTGCGTCGTGGATGGATGCAACCGATCCAAATGTCGTCACACCAGGCGAAGTAAACGTTCAGATTTCGTCTGCCACGACAACGAACATCGTGCCGTCGCCGCCTGTTATCACTCAACGAAATATCAAGTACGTGTCTATTGCCAATACCGATCCAACTAATCCAGTAAACGTAACCATCCAACATTTCGACGGTGTGACTACTTCCATCATTCAAACGCTGATGTCACTTCTTGCTGGATACACCATCTTTTACGAGGATGGTCGGGGTTGGTACATGATGTTTCAAGGCGCAGTTGTCATGAAAAGTCGCAACCCGTAAGGACATAAGAAGTGATCCTTCTGCCCTCAGTCACTGCGATTCTGCAGCTCGTTACAGGCGGAGCTGAAAACGTAGATGTGCAAGCGTCATGGGTCGATGCTCAGCACTCGCTCATTACGCCCAATGATCTCAACACACAAGTTTCGGCTGCAACAACAACGACGATTGTTCCCTCGCCGCCTGCAAACACCGTTCGAAATATCAAGTACCTCAGCATCGCAAACGTCGATGTCACGCCAGTCAATATTACGGTTCAGCTTTTCGACGGCATCACGACGTCGATCATGCAGCCGACGTTTTCGCTGCTTCCAGGCTATACGCTCTATTACGAAGACGGTCGCGGTTGGTACATGCGATTCATGGGTGCGGACGTCGACATCGACGAATCCGGCATACCCATCGCCATTAGCGCTGGAACGCAAGTCGCGACGAGTGGCACAGTTTCATTCGTCAATTCAAACAACATTTCGTTCGGATTGAACAATAGCTCACTTTTGACTGCCAGTTTCGCAGTCAATATTAGTGCCGGCACGACATCAAACAATCTATCTGGCGTTACTTTCTCCAATTCGAACGGCATATCGTTTGGATTAAATAACTCCACGCTCACAGCCAGTGTTGCGACGTCTCTCACGAACATCAATTTGTCGGCTGGTACGACTTCTCAAAATCTATCTGCTGTTACTTTTTCTAACTCGAACAATGTAAGCTTTGGCCTCGACGCTGTAGCTTCGGTTGTCACAGCATCAGTCACTATCGCAAGCACACAAGCAAGCATCAATCTTTCTGCCGGCACGACGAGCAATCTCGCCTCGGCGTTCACGTTCTCGAACAGCAACGGCATCAGTTTCGGCCTGAACGCCTCGACGATTACCGCCTCCGTCGCCACGTCGCTTACGAACATCAACGTCAGCGCCGGCACGACCAGCCAGAACCTCTCGGCGTTGACGTTCTCAAACAGCAACGATGTGAGCTTTGGCCTGAGCGGGTCAACGATCACGGCAAGCGCCAATAGCCTCGCCGCAGCTGCTGGCACTCAAACAGCGACGAGCGGAACTGTCGTCTTCTCGAACAGCAACAACGTCACGTTCGGAATGTCGAATAGCTCGGTCGTCACCGCGAGCGTCACAGTCGCGAGCACCCAGGCCAGCATCAATCTTTCAGCCGGTACAACGAGCAATCTCGCTTCGGCGTTTACGTTCTCGAACAGCAACGGCATCTCGTTTGGATTGAACGCTTCGACGATCACCGCCTCCGTCGCCACTTCGCTAACGAACATCAACGTCAGCGCCGGCACGACCAGCCAGAACCTCTCAGCGCTGACGTTTTCAAACAGCAACGATGTGAGCTTTGGTCTGAGCGGCTCGACGATTACAGCAAGCGCCAATAGCCTTGCCGCGGCTGCTGGCACTCAGACAGCGACGAGCGGAACTGTCGTCTTCTCGAACAGCAACAACGTCACATTCGGAATGTCGAACAGCTCGGTCGTGACCGCATCGGTCACGGTCGCATCGACTCAGGCAAGCATTAATCTCAGCGCAGGTACAACGAGTAACCTCGCCTCGGCGTTCACGTTCAGTAACTTAAATGGCATCTCGTTCGGCTTGAACGCGTCGACCATCACCGCATCGGTCGCTACGTCGCTCACCAACATCAATGTCTCCGCGGGCACGACCTCGAACAATCTCAGCGCGATTACGTTCTCGAACGGAAGTGGCGTTTCGTTCGGCCTGAACGGCTCGGTCATCACCGCTTCGGTCAGCCCCGATGCGAGCATCAACATCTCGGCCGGCACGACTTCGGTCATTGCTTCGGCCTTCACCTTCTCGAACAGCAATGATGTCTCGTTCGGTTTGAACGGCTCCACGATCACGGCATCCGCCAATAGCCTTGCGGCTGCCGCGGGAACTCAGACAGCGACGAGCGGCACCGTCGTCTTCTCGAATTCAAACAACGTCACGTTCGGAATGAGCAATAGCTCGGTCGTTACGGCTTCAGTCACGGTCGCATCGACGCAAGCAAGTATCAATCTCAGCGCCGGCACCACGAGTAACCTCGCCTCGGCATTCACGTTCAGTAACTCGAACGGCATCTCATTCGGTCTCAATGCGTCGACCATCACCGCGTCGGTCGCAACGTCGCTCACGAATATCAAAGTTAGCGCCGGAACAAGCTCTGCAAACCTCTCAGCAATCACCTTCTCGAACAGCAATGACGTCTCATTCGGGTTGAACGGCTCTACGATCACCGCGTCCGCGAATAGCCTCGCAGCCGCAGCAGGTACGCAAACAGCGACGAGCGGCACCGTCGTCTTTTCCAATTCGAACAACGTTACGTTCGGAATGAGCAATAGCTCGGTCATTACAGCGAGCGTTACGGTCGCGTCGACTCAAGCGAGCATCAATCTCAGCGCCGGCACCACGAGTAACCTCGCTTCGGCGTTCACGTTCAGTAACTCAAATGGCATCTCGTTCGGCTTGAACGCGTCGACCATCACCGCATCGGTCGCTACGTCACTTACCAACATCAATGTCTCTGCGGGCACGACCTCGAACAATCTCAGCGCGATTACGTTCTCGAACGGAAGTGGCGTTTCGTTCGGCCTGAACGGCTCGGTCATCACCGCTTCGGTCAGCCCCGATGCGAGCATCAACATCTCGGCCGGCACGACTTCGGTCATTGCCTCGGCCTTCACCTTCTCGAACAGCAATGATGTCTCGTTTGGTTTGAACGGTTCCACGATCACGGCGTCAGCCAATAGCCTTGCAGCTGCCGCGGGAACTCAGACAGCAACGAGCGGTACCGTCGTCTTCTCGAATTCAAACAACGTCACATTCGGGATGAGCAATAGCTCGGTCGTGACTGCATCGGTCACGGTCGCATCGACTCAAGCAAGTATCAATCTCAGCGCCGGCACAACAAGTAACCTCGCCTCGGCGTTCACATTCAGTAACTCGAACGGCATCTCGTTCGGACTCAATGCGTCGACCATCACTGCGTCAGTCGCTACATCGCTCACCAACATCAATGTCTCCGCGGGCACGACCTCGAACAATCTCAGCGCGATTACGTTCTCGAACGGAAGTGGCGTTTCGTTCGGCCTGAACGGCTCGGTCATCACCGCTTCGGTCAGTCCCGATGCGAGCATCAACATCTCGGCCGGCACGACTTCGGTTATTGCCTCGGCCTTCACCTTCTCGAACAGCAATGATGTCTCGTTTGGTTTGAACGGCTCCACGATCACGGCGTCCGCGAATAGCCTCGCGGCTGCAGCAGGCACGCAGACAGCGACGAGCGGTACCGTTGTCTTCTCCAATTCGAACAACGTCACGTTCGGAATGAGCAATAGCTCAGTCGTTACAGCGAGCGTCACGGTCGCATCGACTCAAGCAAGCATCAATCTCAGCGCCGGTACGACGAGTAATCTCGCTTCGGCGTTCACGTTCTCGAACAGCAACGGCATCTCGTTCGGCTTGAACGCGTCGACCATCACCGCATCGGTCGCTACGTCGCTTACCAACATCAATGTCTCCGCGGGCACGACCTCGAACAATCTCAGCGCGATTACGTTCTCGAACGGAAGTGGCGTTTCGTTCGGACTGAACGGCTCGGTCATCACCGCTTCGGTCAGTCCCGATGCGAGCATCAACATCTCGGCCGGCACAACTTCGGTCATTGCCTCGGCCTTCACCTTTTCGAATAGCAATGACGTCTCGTTCGGGTTGAACGGCTCTACGATCACCGCGTCCGCGAATAGCCTCGCGGCTGCCGCGGGAACTCAGACAGCGACGAGCGGTACCGTCGTCTTCTCGAATTCAAACAACGTCACGTTCGGGATGAGCAATAGCTCGGTCGTGACTGCATCGGTCACGGTCGCATCGACGCAGGCAAGCATCAATCTAAGCGCCGGCACCACGAGTAATCTCGCTTCGGCGTTCACGTTCTCGAACAGCAACGGCATCTCGTTCGGCTTGAACGCGTCGACCATCACCGCATCGGTCGCTACGTCGCTCACCAACATCAATGTCTCCGCGGGCACGACCTCGAACAATCTCAGCGCGATCACGTTCTCGAATTCGAATGGAATCTCGTTTGGTCTAAACGGTTCAACGCTTACGGCATCTGTTGCTACGTCACTCACGAACATCAACGTAAGCGCTGGCACGACGTCGAACAATCTTTCGGCCGTTACGTTCTCGAACAGCAATGGGGTGAGTTTTGGCCTGAATGGCTCGGTCATTACAGCTTCAATCAACCCGAGCGCGAGCATCAATCTTTCTGCCGGTACCACGAGCAATCTTGCATCGGCGTTCACGTTCTCGAACAGCAACGGGATTTCGTTCGGCCTGAACGCGTCGACCATCACGGCGTCGGTCGCAACTTCACTCACGAACATCAATGTCAGTGCAGGTACAACGTCACAGAACCTATCGGCGATTACGTTCTCGAATTCGAATAACTTTTCTTTCGGTCTAAACGGCTCGACGATAACGGGTTCAGGACCAGTATGGTTTTCTGCAGGAACAACGTCGCAAAATCTGACGGCGATCACATTCTCGAATTCGAACGGTATTTCGTTTGGCATGAACGGTTCGACGATGACGGCGTCCGTTGCGACGTCGCTCACGAACATCAACGTAAGCGCGGGTACGACTTCTAACAATCTCTCAGCGATCACCTTCTCCAACTCGAACAATGTCTCCTTCGGTTTGAACGGCTCGACGATAACGGCCTCTGTAACCGTCGCAAGCACTCAAGCCAGCATCAACTTGAGCGCTGGTACGACAAGCAACCTCGCATCCGCGTTTACTTTTTCGAACAGCAACGGAGTGAGCTTCGGACTCAACGCTTCAACGATTACCGCGTCCATCGCCACATCACTTACGAACATCAATATTAGCGCTGGTACGACATCCAACAATCTAAGCGCGGTTACGTTCTCGAACTCTAACGGCGTATCGTTCGGCCTGAACGGCTCGGTCATCACCGCATCGTTCGGTAATACGATTACTCAGTTTAGCCAGGCGTTTCCTGTTGCCACGAACTTCAGTATGTCGCAGGCGACCCTGTCACTTCAAAAATTGTCGCTACCCATGAATCTCATCGCTACGCAAATGGTGATGCTCTTGGATTTCGAGGGAGCCACGGGCTCTTCGGGAGCGCTCACAATCAATCATGCCGTGTACACGTTCAACGCATCTACGGCGAGTCTTGCAAGCTCAGGTTCACGTGTCGCATCGTGGACGAGCGGAAGCGCGACGTCGGCATCCACTCAGTATGGCGGCGCGAGCGGTACAAGGTACCGAACCATTGGCGTCAACTACAGCATGACGCCAGGCGATTATCTCTTTGGATGCTTCATGTCGACGGCAAACAGCGTCACGGTCAACGTGTTTGGGCAAGCCGGAATCAGCATCGTCGGCGGCGTATTCGACGGTGTCGCAATCTCGCAATTTTTGGACGGTACGTCCATATCGAGCGTTACTGCTTTCCCGGTCAGTATCGCGGGAACTAATACCAATTACGCACGAACGGGTGTCGCTGCACTAAGGCAACCGGGCATCATTTTGATCGGATCGGGTTTGTAAAATGAGCGACGGCAATTTCCAAGATTTCGTCGTCTTGAACCAAGACACGCTTTCGCATTTAGGCGCACAGCTCAATATCGGAAGTTCGACGGCCTCGACGGTTCAAATCGTCATGGGAAATTCTGCCGGCTCCATTGCGATTGCAGCCGTTGCAACTGGAAATACGACGGTGTTCTTACCGCCCACGGGCGGTTCCATCGCAGTTCTTTCAAATGTCATCACGGGTATCGGTGCTGGAACACAGACAGCTTCGAGCGGCGAAGTCGTGTTTTCAAATTCGAACGGCGTCAGCTTCGGGATGAGCGGTTCATCGCAAATTACAGCGTCTATTGCTACGAGCCTCACCAACATCAACGTCTCTGCAGGCACCACTAGTCAAAACCTCTCGGCGATTACCTTCTCCAACTCAAACAACGTCACATTTGGCCTCAACGGCTCGACGATAACGGCTTCAGCACCATTCGTTATAAGTGCTGGAACAACGTCTAATAATCTCACGGCGCTAACCTTCAGTAACTCCAATAACGTTTCATTTGGCCTAAACGGTTCAACCATCACAGGCTCGGTCTTAGCCGTTCAGGGCATTGCGGCAGGAACTCAAACGAACTCGTCTGGTACGGTTGTCTTTTCAAACTCGAACGGCGTCACGTTTGGAATGTCGAACAGCTCCGTTGTCACGGCTTCGGTTGCGTCGAGTCTAACGAACATCAATGTGAGCGCCGGCACGACAAGCCAGAACCTCTCAGCGATCACGTTTTCAAACAGCAACGGTGTGAGCTTCGGCCTCAATGGTTCGACGATCACGGCCAGCATCAATGCCGGCGCCGCCAATATCAATCTTAGCGCCGGTACGACAAGCAATCTTGCCTCTGCTTTTACGTTTTCTAACTCAAACGGAGTCAGCTTCGGACTCAATGCTTCAACCATCACTGCGTCAGTCGCTACAAGCCTAACGAACATCAATGTGAGCGCTGGCACGACAAGCCAGAACCTCTCAGCGATTACGTTCTCCAACAGCAACGGTATGAGCTTCGGTTTGAACGGTTCAACGCTCACAGGCTCCGTTGCCACGAGCCTGACGAACATCAATGTGAGCGCTGGCACGACAAGCCAGAACCTCTCAGCGATTACGTTCTCCAACAGCAACGGTATGAGCTTCGGTTTGAACGGTTCAACGCTCACAGGCTCCGTTGCCACGAGCCTGACGAACATCAATGTGAGCGCCGGCACGACGAGCAACAATCTTTCCGCGATCACGTTCTCGAACGGCAGCAACGTTTCGTTTGGTCTGAACGGTTCGACACTTACCGCATCCGTCGCAACGTCACTTACAAACATCAACGTATCCGCTGGCACGACATCAAATAATCTCTCTGCGATCACATTCTCGAACTCGAACGCCATTTCCTTTGGTTTGAATGGCTCAGTTCTTACAGCCGCACTTGGTGGAATGTCGAACTACGAGGTCGGACACGTCGTCACATCGTTCGGCAGCGCGAACGCCTCACTCAGCCTTCAGCCATTCGTCATTCCGCATAACCTCACGGCAACCAATCTTTTGTGGATTGCACATTTGTCGGGCGTAAATACGACGGCGTCGTCATCTGGCGCCTGGACGATTAGTGCCGGAATTTATTCCATTAACGGCGGAACAGCAGGAAGCCTTAGCCTGGCTAGCTCCGCATCTTCAGCCTATAGCTACAACACTGCTGGCGCTCAGTATAACTCTCTTAGCGGCACGCAATATCGTTCTCTATCCATGGCGTCGTGGGCTTTTACACCGGGTCTTTATGTATTCGCCTTTGCGGGCGTTTCGGCGAACGGTGGATCTCATACATTTTATGGTCCTCGTTCGAACATCAGCATCGTCTCCGGCAACGCGTCTCTTCTCACGAACCAAATAGTGCCAGGCTACTCGGTCTCCAGCATCACAGCATTCCCGGCTTCGGTTGCCATCTCGAACACGAGCGGATGGGTCAGAGCAAGCTCGGGCGTTCACAATCAACCCTGGTTCGAGCTTCAGGGCACCTGATCGCGCATTACATTGTGAAGTTGACATTTTGGTGTACTTCACATCAGAATGCATCTTCGTGGCTCAAGAAGATCACTCGAAGCTCGTTCAGGCTCGCGTGCCTGCTTCGATCCACACGTGGATCAAGCACGAAGCCAAAAAGCGAGGCCTGAGCATTGCAGCGTGGCTACGAATGCACCTTATCGAGCTTGAAAAGGAGTCAAAGAGGTGACGAACAAAACGCCTATCAAAGACGTCGTCGAACAAATCAAAAGCGCCGGCCTTGGCTTTGAACGCGTCGAGCACATCGTCGGCTCGACCTACAAAGACTCCTCCACGGTCATCGTGATTCCAAGTCGCGGCATGATTCCCGAACGTGTCGTTCAATCGTGGCTCGCGCTTCTCGCGCCCATGAACCAGAAACGCGCGATCCTCTTCGCCTCTGGTCACGAGGTCGGCGAGGCGTACAACGACATGATCCGGAACATCCTCGCGAATCCCGAGCTTTCGAAGTGGAAGTACGTGATGACGCTCGAGGACGACAACATCCCGCCTGCTGATGCACACATCCGGCTTCTTGAATCGATTGAATGGGGTAACTACGACGCTATCAGTGGGCTCTACTTCACGAAGGGCGAGCACAACATGCCCATGGCCTACGGCGACCCGGATGAATATAAGCGCACTGGCGTTTTGGATTTTCGTCCACGCGATGTGCGCGAGGCTCTCGCAGCGGGCCAGATTCTTGGCGTGAATGGGATTGCAATGGGGTGCGGGTTATGGCGTATGGATCTATTTCGAGAGATTCCGGCACCGTGGTTCGTGACCGTGGCAGATGTTATTCCGGGGAAAGGCGCGCAGTGTTTCACTCAGGATCTCAACATGTGCTCCAAAGCCGTAGCTCAAGGGAAGAGATTTGCCGTTGATATGAGAGTAAAAGTTGGTCATTTGGATATGAACAACGGCGTAGTGTACTAGTCATTCTAAGGAACAAAGTGGCATGACAAAAAAGAAAAAGAACCGCGACGTAAGTCGCGTATCGAAGACCTCTGACATCGTTCATCCGTCGCCGGAACCGGTTTTGGTCTTGGCTTCGCCGCGCTCGACCTTGAAGCTCGACCTCGGTTGCGGCCAGAACCCCAAAGAAGGGTTCGAGGGCGTCGACCTCTACGGCGGCAAGGCCAAGCACATCTTCAATCTCTTCACGTTCCCCTGGCCTTTCGAGAGCGACTCGGTGGACGAGCTACATGCCTCGCACTTTTTGGAGCACATCCCGGCTCGCGAAGTTGAGCATCGAGATCTCAGCAGGATCTCGCAGCCGTCAGCTCCTGATCAAATATTTCTCGGTCAGGACATGCTCTTCGCATTCATGGACGAGTGCTACCGCATCATGAAGGTCGACGCCTGGATGCAGGTCATCGTACCCTCGGGGCGATCGAACCGCGCGTTCTGGGACCCGACGCACCGCAGATTCTTCATGCAGGAGACGTTTCTCTACTTCAGCGCTGAGTGGCGTAAGCTCAATTCCCTCGACCACTACCGCGCCAAGTGTAACTTTGGCGTCGACATCACGCACAGCCTTCCGCAGGAGGAGACGCTCCGCTCGGCCGAGGCACAGGCGCAGCGCTTCCAGAACTACTGGAATGTCACGGTCGACTGGATCGCGAAGCTGAAGAAGCTCCCGGCGATCTGAAGAGGACGAAGAGGCATGCGACTTCTCATCACGGGCGGTCTCGGATTCCTCGGCCATCACATCGCCGAGCATTTTCTACGGTCGACCGATGCCGAAATCATCATTCTCGATAAGATGACCTACGCGTCAAACGGCTACGACCGTTTGCGCGACATCGCGACATTCGACGGTCATCGCATTTGCGTGCTCGGCTGCGACATCAACCAGCCTCTTCCGCTCGGCGTAGCCCACGAAGTCGGAAACGTAGACTACGTCATTCATGCTGCCGCGGAGACTCACGTCGATAATTCCATCGTCGACCCGCTTCCGTTCTTGCAGTCGAACGTGATCGGCACGCACCACCTCTTGTGGTGGCTTCGTGGAATGAAAACACTTAAACGTGTCTTCTGTGTGAGTACGGACGAATCGTACGGCCCCGCATCACTCGATGATACAAGCAATGCGTTCGACGAGAACGCAAGGTTTCGCCCAGCCAATCCCTATGCAGCGGCGAAGGCTGGCGGCGAGTGCGTCGCCATGGCGTATGCAAATACGTACAAGTTGCCGATTACAATTTGCTCCACCATGAATCTCATCGGCGAGCGCCAGCATTTCGAGAAGATGGTTCCGAAGTGCATTCGCTCGGCTCTGCTCGGCGAGACGATGATCATCCACGCGGATCCCTCACGCACTCGTGCGGGGACACGCTTCTATCTTCACTGCCGAACGTACGCGCATGCGCTCGATTTTCTCATCGATCGTGATCAAGCAGGAAGAGAAATGCCGCTCAAGATCCACGTCTGCGGTGAACGTGAGATCTCGAACCTCGACCTCGCCAAGATGATTGCTGGCTTCCTCGGCAAGCCACTTCACTACGAAATGGTCTCCTTTCACGAGAGCCGGCCCGGCCACGACCTCGCATACCGCATGCGCGATGATCTCATTCGCGAGCTTGGCTGGAAGAGGCCCATGGGGCTCGAAGCTTCGCTCGAGAAGACCGTGAAATGGTTCATCGAGAATCCGAAGTGGCTCGGACTCACGAACTCGGCTTGAATTCCTCGTAATTTTCTGACTTCCCGGAGCCAGAGTAAACTGGTCGAGGCTCATGGCTCGCATCGGTAATTTCGACGTCAAGCTCAACTACCAGGGCTTGTTCGATGCCGACCTCGCCGACCCGATCAACGGTTGGCTCGACAAAACAGCCATCGGGCTCTCGGCGATCAACCTTTATCCGCCAGGGATCCCTTCGGCTTCAGTCGTTGCAGCCGCACCTGAAGTCATCCAAATCGTCAGTCCTCCAGGCATTACACCTGCGACGGGCACCGCAGGCAATGATGGCGTTGCGCCAGCACACGTCGCGATCATCGTCGAGCCGCCCGGCATTCTCTCACCGAGCGTCGTTCCACCCGATGAAATCGCGATCATCATCGAGGCGCCTGGCGTCGGGATCCCCTCTGTCTCGGTTGTTGCGCCAGCAGAAGTCACAGAAACTCCGCCCACTCCACCCACAACGCGTGCGCACGGAGGTTTGCCCACGCATTGGCCGCCCCCGCTTCCGGAAAAGCCGAACTGGTGGGCCGACGCTTGGGGCAAATGGGCACAAGAGAATCCTCACCTTGCGTCCAATGACGTCAGCGCCGATGCAGGAAATGGCTTCGGCAAGCCGCCGCCTCCTCCAGACGACACACTCATTGCAGCCTTCCCACTCGATTCAGGCGACGACAACGTCTACGTCGTTCCGCTTCGTAGCTTCGAAACAGTGCCCGAGCCGCACTCTCGAGTGCTCGAGTACATGCGGTTTCACCCTAGGCCGCAGCCGCTTTCACTCGAGCGCGCAGCAGGCTTTGACGTCATCACGTCTTCTGGGGGCTCTAAGATTCACCCCATCGTGTGGATTGCCGCAGGAGCCCTTGCCACGTTCGCTGTCATGAAAGTCGGAGCCAAGTTCGCAACGCTCGAACGCAAGCTTGATGAGGTCGCTAGGCTCCAAACGAAGCGAAACGCACCGAGACGCCGCAAATAGCCAACACAGCCAACGAATTTAGTGCGAAACCGAGCGCTTGAGCGCCTCGTACAGGTCCAAGATCGCCGGCTTCGGCTCTTCCTCGGACAGAACGATCTCGCGCCCTGTGATCTTTTGATCCACGGCTTCGCGGACTCGGTCCTGGTACTCATCGCGATACTTTTCGGGAGCAAACGCTTCTGACGACAGCTGCTTGATGAGTTGATACGCGAGTTCCAGCTCGATCTTCTTGAAGTCTCCCGTATCAGTCACAGCGACTTCCTCGAAGCTCCGCACTTCATTCGCGTAGTGCATGTAGTGCATCACAAGACCAATTTTGTCGCCGCTCATGTGCGGCTCGATGACCACGAGCTGAAGACGCCCTCGCGTCCAGTACTTGCCGACCGCGACGACGCCTTTTTCGCCCATGGCCTGCGTGAAAAGCAAGTAGGAGCGCTCAGCGCCCTTATCCGGACCGATATAGTAGCTTTTGTCGATGTAAACCAAACTAACCGTGCTGACAGGCACGAACTCGACGATCTCGAGCGAGTCAATCTTGGGTGACTCGAGCTTCTTCAAGTCTTCTTCCGAAAACTGCACGTACTGGTCCTTCGCGAACTCGAACCCCTTCACCATTTCCGAGCGCTCGACAGTGACTGAATCATTTTGGTCACCAGGACTAACACAAACGTGACAGTGATACGCCTGCTTCATTCGCCCGCCGCATCTCTTGTGCAGCAAGTTGAATTCGACGTTCTGCGACGCCGCTGCGACGTACACCTTGAACGGGATCGAAACGAGACCGAGCGAAATCACACCGGAACCAATGGATCGAGCTGTCATGGCTTGACCATACAGCGCATACCAAAGAAATGCACGTAAAGTTTCCTGGTTGCTAGCCAAGACGTCTCGTTGTACGCTTCACCTCATGCCACGCAAAAACCGCGACAAAAGCGGCAACACAACCACCATCTGGCCACCCGTAACCACCCAGATCACCATTCGCGTGCCCTACGCGTGGAAGGAGCGCGCCGAGAAGCTCGCCGAACATCTCACACCTCCCGGCAAGACGCTCACGTACATAGACGGCTTTCGAGCGGCCATGGAGACCGGGTTCAAACACTTCGAAAGCCTCGCGAGCTACAAACCCAAATGACTTCTTTTCCACCGCTGCGTAATCGCGTCCTCTACCTCATTCAGTACTCAGACCGTGCAGAATTCATCAGCCGCGACCGACTCAGTAAACACGAACGCGCTGAACTCAAACGACGAGGCATAAAGTTTCGCGAGAAAAAGTACCGCCTGGTGCAATCATGATGTCTCGAATCCGAATCACTGGGCGCTTCCTTCTTGGGCTCGCGATCTTCACTCAGGAGTACATGATTACGATGGGGGAAGGCGAAGATCCGTGAGCCTTGATCACCGCCGTCAAGTCGCTGTATCTTGCCCAGATGCCCCTCCATCCCGACATCTGCTCGCACTGTGCCCTCGCCATGACCCTCACGCAGCGCGCTTACCAGGTGCAGCGCCCGCCCCCTGAGGCGATCAAAGAAGCGCTCTTGCTCGGCATCGGCATGGGCGAAATCGGAGCGGCGGCCACCCCTGAAGTTTGCGAAGAGTGCCGCAGTTACCTCGTCTCGATTGCCGCGGAGCACAAAAAGCTTCTCGACCAAATGCCTACGGAACCCGTTGCGCCCCAAGCCACACAAGCGCCTCAAACCTCGCCACGCGCGCCGCAAGCTGCGCCAACTAAATGAAGTATTGGTACATCAGCATCGCTCGCGCTTACGACATTAATGAAAAGAGATACATAGGCCGATTTTACGGCGCCGTGTTCATCGAGACAGATGACTCAGCCAACGAGCTTGGGGCCGTAAAAGTCGCACAACAAAGATACGATTTCATGCCGGAAAACAGCTCGTGTAAAGTTCATGAAATATTCGAGATGCCGCCACTCGCTTTTCGTGATCGGCTTCTATCCGAAAAGGATCTCGAATCATTAGACAAGCTCGATACGCCTGGTTCGTCAAACTAGAGCTTCAGACCCCGCCAGTAACCAGCAATCCGATCGCCCATCTCGTTGAGCATCGCCTGGCGACGCTGACACGGAGCACACGGCTGCGCGCCAAATGCTTTCGTCACGCGCGCCACTGCGTTCCCGAGCGGCAAGCGACTGTGCTTAGCCTGGTACCGACGCGTTAGCTCGTCGGCGACTTCAGGCGAAAGCTCGTATCGGTGATTGAACACATCAAGACCGTACGCAGGCGCAGTCTGCATCCCGTAACCGTCATCGAACAGCTGGGTTGAGCCCGCTATGTTCGCCACGTAATACACGTCACGCGCTCCGATGCTTATGCACACCGTAAGCAACGAGCGCGATACCGACCAGCGCCGTCACTCCAGCAAAAGCCACGATGCCGTACTTCACATTCCGCGGCTGAAAGAGCTGCTTCAATGCGCCTTCGCTCGTTGCGATCCACCCGCCGCTCGAGCCCGGAAAAGGCTTCGAGCCGTACACGCGCCACGCCGCTGCGGCAGCGATGGCAGCGGGATAGGGAAGCGGAACGCGTTTGCCGCCCTTGATTTCGTACCAGCCGTAAGGCGAGAGCGCGATCTCTCGAAGCGTGTCGTTCGGCGATGCGCTCCGCGCAAGCGAAGCCAGGACCCCCTTGTAGAGCCCGTTCTTGAAGAGCGTCGCTGTCGCTTGCAGCCCGGCTTCCCAATCCGGATACGCCTGAATTTGCGGACCTTTTTCCGAGAAGCCCGGTGCAAGATGCGAGACGCCCTTGATCAGCTGCGTCACGTTCATCGGATTGAACGCTGCCGAGTTTGCGACGTGACCGCCTTCTTGAATTTGCAGACCGACGAGCGCAGCGATGTTGTTCTCGGTCACGGGGAGGCCGAGTCGAACGAGCAGCTCGCTGGCAAACTCAATCGGCGTCACGAACTACCGGCTCCGGCGATGATGCGCTTTGCGAGCCTTGCGTGAACGCTTACGCACGAGCGCTTTGAGTGCCCTCAGCCGATGCCGGAGAATCGAAATGGGCAAATGCCCACCCGACCGCTTCTTCTTTCGTTTCGCCATGATTGTCTCCTATGTCGTCGCCGGTTTCGACGCAGTGCCATTCGCGGCCGGCGAAACGGGACCCGCGGCCGTCGCCGTCACGGCAGCTACAGGAACTCCTGCCGCGTGCGATGCTGCCACAGCCGCTTGAGCCGCTTCGGGTGACGCGTATTGCATCACGGGAGGAGCGACCGGCATGTTCGGGGGGCCGGCTTGCGACGGATCGGCGTATTGCATTTGCACCGGAACCTGCGGCTGCGGAAGCGGCTGTCCGTTATACTGCGGAACACCCGCGCCCGCACCCGCGCCAGGCGGCACCGCGATGCCAGGCTGCGCGTACTGCGGTTGTGCGTACTGCGGCGGCATCATTTGCTGCTGCATCATTGGCTGCGGGCCAAGAGGCATTTGCTCCGCGCGAAGCATCGCTGCGGCAGCCTGCATTGGATCACGCATGTCGAGCTGCCCTGGCGGAATATTCGGCATGAGCGCAGGATTCGGAGCCTGCTGCGCTCCACCACCTTGAGGCGCACCGCCAGCTTGTTGTTGCGGCCAAGGCTGCTGCGGATACTGCGGTGCTTGTGCTTGCGCTTGCTGAGGAACGTAGGTACTCGGAGGCTGGCCCGCGATCCAACGCGAAAGCTCGCCCGTGAGCGCGCTGTCGGCCGATGCAAGCTCGAGGAGCACTTGCCGAACGCGCTGCTGCACAGCACGCGTTGCTGAGAGACTCATCTCGAGCTGACGGTGGGCCACGGGATTCTGCTGCGCGAGCCGCGCGACCACGTTCGCGGCTTCCACGTCGAGCGCGGAGAAACCCGCGTCGAGCTTGGTGATGGCGTCGCGCACGAAGGCAGAGCGGTTCTGGCTTTGCTGCACGAGGCCGTCGCGAATGCCGCGAGGGCGACCGGGGTTCGGGGCGCTGCCTGGTTGTTGCGGATACGGGGGCTGAGCGTACGGAGGCGGAAACGGAGGACGGTTCATGAGGTTTTCTCTTTCGGAGTCATCGGGAAATAGTACGAGAAAATTCGCCCAGTTGCGAATTTTTCAAAAGCTAATCGAGATTCGGCTCGTCCTTCACGACGTGAAGCGACGGCTTATTCTTCTTGCGTTGAAGCTTGGCCTGCTTCGGCAAAGGCGGCGCAATCTCGAATCCTAATGAATCCAGCGCTTCTTCAAGCGTAGCAACCGGCCAATACTGAGATACAGCGCTACCGTCGTCAACATCTTCAGACTGAGCAATAGCCTCTGCGATTCCGCCAGTCTCATAAGTCGGCGCAAACGGTCCCATAATCTGCGTAAACTTCATCAGCGTCGCCGCTTTTACGCGCGCTTCGCCATAGATAACTGGCCGAACTTCTCCAGCTAATCCCAGCTCGCCAAAGCAAACAAATCCCTTTGGCAGCGCAATGTTCAGAGCATAGGACACCAAAGCGAGAGCAAGCGGCAAATCCATCGCTGGGTCGCGAACCTCTTCAAGACCGCCTGGAAGATTGATCAGGATTTCACGATTCAGATCCAGACCAAATCTGCGCTGCAGAATGGCTATGACCTGTGTTGCTCGCTGAGTCCCAAGGCCCGTAACGAGTCGCTTGTACTGTATTCGCTCCGCACTTCCATTACTGGATGACGGACCAAGAATGACTTGAAGCTCGACAGCGAGCGGACGAGGACCGGTGGCCGCAAAACCAATACAGACTCCGGCAAGTCCGTCTCGATGATGTTCAAGGAGTAGCTCACTTGGGTTCTCGATTGACGTCAAGCCGTTACCAGTCATTCGAAAAAGCGCCATCTCAGAAGTATTTCCAAAGCGATTCTTGCTCGTGCGAATCGAACGTAGCTCGCCCTGTCCTTCTTTATGAAATTCGAGCGTCGCATCAACGAGGTGCTCTAGTGTCTTTGGGCCTGCAATCGCGCCGTCCTTCGTTACGTGAGCAACTAAAAAGCAACCGATTTCGCGCTTCTTACATATGTCAGTCAAAAACAATGCGCATTCACGCACCTGCGTTACTGAACCTGCTGCTCCATCAATGCCAGGAGTAGTCATTGTTTGAATACTATCGATGATCAGAATGTCTGGATCAATGTCGATAATGTGCTTGGCAATTTCATGCACATCAGATTCATTGTGCAAAAATAATTGCTTAGATTCTTTGGATAAACGAACGGCGCGTCCCTTAATCTGGCTCGAGCTTTCCTCTGCCGACACGTAAAGCACGATAAGCGGATCAGATGGCTTTTCTTCACCGTTCTCATCCATGGTCATCGAACAAACTGAAAGATCAATCGCGACTTGCAAAAGCAGCGTCGACTTACCGATTCCGGGGTCGCCCGAAATGAGCACCGTCGAGCCCGTGACGATTCCGCCTCCAAGCACGCGATCGAATTCGCGCGTCCCGGTCGAGATACGTTCGTAGTCCTCAATCGGCACATCGGACAGGAGTCGCGGCTTTTGCCCCGAGCCGATCCAGCGATTGCCGCTGCTGCCGCTCGTGGGCTTGCCTTTGAAGATGCAATTGAGAACACCGCAGTGCGGACAACGCGATGTCCAACGACTGCCGACGCCTTTATTACATTTGTCGCAAAAATATTCGGCGTCCATCGGCACTCATATAACCATCACTCTTCATTTAGCGATGTAATACACGAGCGCCGCGCCGCCCAAGATCGAAAGACCGATGATGGCGTACTTCGCAACGCGCGCTGCCTCTCCAACGTCCTTGGCACCCTGGCTCGCGACATCAGCCGCATCGTTGAGGCGTCTGAGCGTCACACGCGCCTCGTCTGCGGCGAGCTTCGCAGTGTCCGCTGCCTGCCCGGCTTTCTGCGGCGCATCCCCGAGCGGCGTCCACGAGCTTCCGGCTCCCTGCTGAAACGCCGTTCCAGCTCGTCCGAGCGCCTGCGCGGCTTCCGAGCCCCACGTTCCGAGCTGCTGGCCGAGCTGACGCCCCCAAGAGGAGAGCGAAGGAGCATCGAGCCCCGCGTACTCGCCCCCGTACACGCTCCCGTATGCATTGCCGTACAAGTTCTCGTAAGTGTCTCCGTACCAACCCACGAAGCCAGACGGATCGAGCGGGTAAGCCAAGTTCTGAAACGTAGCCTCAGCGGCCTGCGCTTCTTGAAAACCCGAGCCCGGACCAAACCCGAGCGAACTGGGCGGGCCGGGATGAATCCAGTAGTTCGGGTAGCCGTAGTTCATCGTTCCTCAGATGTGCCCTTCGGAAATGGCAAAACGAGGACGACGAAAGCCTTCGCTTCCATCGCCCTCATTCAAAGCCTACTTGAGCCACGAGTGGCCTACCAGCGATGGAAGTGCTCGTGACCGATCGGGCGGTGATGACGATCCCACATCGCTTCTCCCTCTTCCCAGCCCGTGCGAGCGAACATGGCGAGAGGACGACCAGCGACTTCGGCCATGGCGAACGAACCGCCCACGACCGCGAGCGCGCCCGTGCCGGCGTAAGTCGCGAGCTTGGTGAGGTTCAGGCCTCGGGTCTTCTTTCCCATGAAAAAACTGGCAACGAGACCCACTGCCGCTCCCGTGAGCGCTGCCTTTTTGTAGTCCACCATGTTCGATATCTCCTCTTGTTTTAATATCCGATTGCACGAAACGTTTCAAAAATCGAAAAAACTAGAGCCAGCCGACAGACCTCAAAAGCCTTGCGCGTTGATGCATCCGACCGAATACCGAATCGCGACAGCTGTTGCGTCGTCGAGGTCCCCGGTTGCAGTCTCGCCGAAACGCGTTTGAATCGCGCTGATGGCTGCTGCCGTGGCAGGCCCAATCACGCCGTCTTCAGGGAGAGGCGGCGAGGCGCCGAGCACGTTGAGATCTTTCTGTGCAAAAAGAACCGGCAGATACGACGAGAGAATCTCGAGCGCGATTCGCACGTCGTCCGGAGCCGACGTCAACGCTCGAACGTCACCGGCCAAAGCCGCAGGCTTCACCGTATCGAGCACGCGCGCTGCCATCGTCGCCTCGTGAAGATGACGAAGATAGTCCGACGCGGTCACATGCTCAGGGCGTATGTCTCGATGCGAACGAGTACGACTTCTTGGCAAGTAACCTGCGTGATCGCGGCCTCGCAGTCGCCGCTCCGCGTGACGCTCGGCAAACACCCAAAGAAGAATGCCTCCAGGAATGAGAAGCAAAAGAGGAAGCATCTACGCGCCTCCCGAAAGCGAAGCGCGATTGAGCGATGCCACGGTGAACGTGTCGAGCATGCCCGTGATGTCGAGATCGTGAAGCGACTGGAAACGCTCAACAGCCCGCTTCGTGCGCGGCCCGAGCACGCCGTCAACGAGAACGTCGTAGCCGAGTGTCTGGAGCATGTGCTGCGCGTGTCTCACAACGTGATCAGCCGACCACTGGCCCACGAACTCTCCAGAAACGAGCGACGCGGCTTTCGACCCCACGACCTCGGCAGTCTTCTTGTATCCAGCCTCGTGGCATCGCGTCGCGAGCGTGTGCAAAACCTTTGGATCGCGTTCTTGTGCGAGGGAGGCCAAGATCACTTTACGTGTCACCGGATCAAGCGCCGGATCCAAAACAATTGGAGCGTCGTTGTGGTCGGCGTAGCGACGCCGACAGTGGAGCACAAGCAAGCCTGTCCCTACGGCGGCGCCGAGAGCCAAAAACTTCTTCGTGGGAGTCCACTCAGCCATTGAATCACTCAGAGCTGCGGAGGAGTCGTGCCGTTCGGGAACTGCGCCACCATGACGCCGCGCGAACCGTTGCCGAAGTTCGGCTGCTGGCCGCCCACCATCCCGCCGCCGTGCTGAACGGGCTGCGCCTGCGTCGGAAACTGCGACACGAGGCCTCCTACGCCGGGTTGCTGCGCAGCCTGACCTTGGCCCGGCTGATTGGGATGCTGCGCCACCATGATGCCGTTTCCCTGAGCCTGCTGCTGCGAAACGGGAGCTTGCACGCCTGGAATGGGCATGTTGTTCGGCATCATCACGAGCGGCGTCCCGTCGATGCACACGAACGTTGGACGAAGCGCGCCCATCGCTGCGCACTGACCGAGCGCTTCTCGAACCACGATGAACGCGCTCGAGTTGATCGAGCGAAGGTCGCCGCCTTTCGCTGCGAGGCCGCCCATGACCCCCGGCAAGAGCGAAAAGAAAACTTCGAGATCCGTTGGACGCGGGTCGATGAACTTGGGCGCGCTTTGCGGTGCACCAAGAGCATGTCCCAGAGCATCGAATTGTTCTGCTACGGGTTTCTCGTCACTCATGACTCACTTACCTCTTTCACTTCTTCTCACATTTTCAGTACTGCCGATAACCCGATGAAGGTCCAACCGGAAAGCACTCGTAGTCGTAATCCACGCCCTCTTGGCTCACATACCCAACTTGCTGGGGATCGACGACGTAATCACTTCTTTGCGTATCAGCTGCTTGCTGCGCTGCCTGCGCTCCGTACGCGCCGCCAGGAACGTTACGCATGAAATGAATGAGCCAGTGAGCTTGGCTGAGCGAAAGAGACACGATTACAGCCCGTGTCCCCAACCGCCAAACGAGCCCCAGCTCCCGTAGCCGCCCATTCCTCCAGGACCGCCGTAACCGATAGCGCCGTAGCCACCGAAGCCGCTGTTGTCGTAGCCGTAGAAACCCGTCGCAGTTTGTGCCGCTAATGCCGTAGCATCGGCATCGGCTGGTAACGCCGTCGCCGCAGCCGCGCCGCCGCCGCCCATCGGAATTCCGATAGGCACAGCGCCTTGCCCTTGATCTTGATCAAGCCCTTGATCTTGATCAAGCCCTTGACCTTGATCGTAGTCCTGCACCACAGGTTGCTGCACAGTTTGTTCTGCAAGTGCTTGCTGCACAGCAGGATGATGATGATGCGGATGATGAGGATGGAACGGATGATCGATTGGAATCTGACTCATCATCGGCGATTGCATGGGATGATGACGATGGCGCTCCGTCTCACGCTGCTCTTCGAGCTGCTGCGGAGTCAGATGCCGACGATGGTGATGTCGATGACCGTACTCGTCCATCGACATCTCAGAATTGTATTCGTCACCGCGACCGAACTGCTGCATTCCCTGACCACGGCCGCGGCCCTCATTGCGGCGACCAAAGATCCTGTCCATCAAACCACGACCGCCACCACGCCCGCCGCGCCCGTATTGCGCTCCACCACGTCCGTACTGCGCTCCGCGCCCATGCTGCACCCCACGCCCATGCTGCACTCCACGCCCGTGCGACTCCACGCCGTACTGCTGCTCATGACCACGGAATTTCGGGTTCTCGAAAGGATCGTACCCCGTGATGACCGGACCCCAGCCCACTGCAGCCAAGGCTTGAGGAGCTGAAGCAGCAAGAGCGTGCTGCAAATGAATGTCGGCATCCGTCGCGCCAAGCGACTTCGCTTCACCCACGGCGTTAGCCTTCGCGGCAAGGGCACTCGCACTGTTGTCATGTCCAAGGTCGGAAAGCGCATCAGCGTGAGCCGCAATCTTTTTGGGATCAGTCTCGGTCATGAGCGTCGTATTGACTTGCTTGACCTGCTCTGTCGTCATGTTCGGGTCGAGCGCTGCAGCCTCATGCGGCGTCGGAACCGAAGTCACCTTCACTTTTTCGAGCGCAATGACCTTCTCGTGCGGATGCGCGAGAAGACACGCGAGAGGTGACCACGAAGGGTTCTTGTTCTTCTCGTAAGCGTAATACCCAGCAGCGGCCAACATTGCGAGAGTGATGGGTTCCATGTTCGTTCTTTCCTTTGGCCTTTTCTAGCGACGCCCATGCCGAGCGAATCGGTCATACTGACGATGCGAAGCAAACGGCGGGTGCTGCTGCTGCGGCATCCCAAATTCGCCGCTGCCCGCACCGCCGCTGTCGTCAGCCTGCTGCTGTTGCTGCTGTTGCTGTTGCTGCTGATGCTGAAACGGCATTCGACCTCCACCACGACCAACGTAATCGTAGTAGCCGTAATACCCATCGAAATATCCGCGAGCAGCAGCAGCGTCATGCACACCAGCGTGGCCACCATGCGCAATATGATGCTCGGCCCCAAAGTCGAAATGACCGCCGCTCTGCTTCCAAAATCGGTAAAGCGCGTAGCCGCCGACACCTATGCCGATGATCGTGAGAGCCGTGAGTCCGCCGCTGGATGCCATGATTGATTATCTCCGAAGCTGGTCGTAGGTTACATGTGTTGGCATTCCAAGGATTGCTGACGGATCCTCGGTGACTTCACCAATACGCACTTGGACGTGATACACGGTCATCGGTGGATCAACACCATTGGGATCTGGATGTACAGATCGCTTAATTTTTGGATACACATCATCGTAACCTGCGTGACGCAATTCAGCGACACGCCAGGCTGAAAAATCTTTACAGTCTCCACTACCTAGCTCCAAAGTAGTCGGGATGTCCTGCCACGAATCGAGGCCCATTGGCCGAACTTTGAGCACATACGCATTTGGACCCAAACAATCATAAATAGAAGGAACAGGTCTTCCGTTCCGTTCTTCATCAATGATGTAGTTCCAATCCGCAACGATAAGTGCCTCGATAAAAGCGCGAAGCACGATTTCTTTTCGATTCGGTGGCAGCGTCGAGAATCCGCTCAGCTCGAACTTCGGTGTGTACATCGTCACTTGCCTCACTCGCCTCTCGAATCACGTCATCAAGAATCCAGAAACCTGAAGCGCCCACCCCCTCGTCCCGGTAAGGAGAGGAGGTGGGCGCTCGGGCCAATTTATCCGGGCCTTGGCGGGGCTAGGTGCTGGCGGGAGAAAGAGTTAATCCCGCCAGCCGGACTCCTTCACCTCACTGCATCGAGGTGCCGATGAGCGCCGCCGAGAACGTCTGCTGAGCCGCAGTCGTGTTCGAGACGCTGATCGTGATGATGATGCCGGGCGTCGCCGTATCGAGGCCGAGGTTCACGCCGACAGCAAGCTCGCTGAACGCCGCCGCGGGGATCGGGTTCGCAGACACAGCCTGCGAGTCCTTGCCGACGCGGATGTCGTTGATCGAGAAGTTGTTGGCGAGAGCCGACGGAACGATCAGGCGGCTGCCGCGGAAGATCAGCTGCGGCTGCGCCTGAAAGATCGCCGTCGAGTTCGCGAGAATGACCGTCGGGCCGAAGCCGATGACGAACTCGCGCACCTGCGTCGGGGGCGTGTTGACGACGTGGGGGTAGCCCGAGTACGGGTACGGAGTCGATGCGGCGTAGCCGTACGGACCGTAACCGATGCCCGCCCAGGGGAAGCCCGGAGGCGCCCAAGGGTTGCGACCGTGATGCATTTGGCCCATCGGTCCGCGAGCCCCAGCGGGACCCATAGGACCAGCATGTCCCGCAGGACCCATCGGACCAGCGAGAGGAGCCGCGCCGACGATGGCGGGGCCAGACTGCACACCCACAAGCTGCGGACCGTAACCGACGCGGTCAAAGCCGCCCGGCGCTCCGTAGCCAACCCGATCCAAATTTGCGAATTCGTACATAGTAACCGCGCTTCCTTCTTCCCAAGGCGCGCGATCATGATGAACGCGCATCCCTGAAACTTCGGAAAGCTAGAACGGCACCTATTCCGCGTTCGCCTTCACTCTAATTGTTGACTCTTTCTTACGTCTTGATGTGAAACCTCAAAGTTGTGAGTGATTCGTAACGGAATTCATGCGGCCCAGGGATACGAGCCAGTCGCGACGGGAGCCGAGGCCGCGTTGGATGCGTACGGCGAGCCCGCTGGCGCCGCGAATGCTGCGGCAGCGCGAGGAGCGCCTGCACCAAGCTGACTCTTCGCCGCCGAACCCCACATCGTGCCCATCCGGCACGCATACGCGCAGAGAAAGCCGTTGCCGACGTTGTGCGCGTGCTTGGCGTGATCGCCGAAGTAACCAGTGAGGGCAAGCCCCGAAAAAAGCACCCCGAGCGCGAGGTCCGCAGGAACGCCAGCAACCTCGTAGGCTTGGCGCCCAGCCGCTGCGTGACGAGCGTTCAAGTAGCTCATCGTGCCAGCGACGCCGATCACCGTGATGCCTTGAAGAATCGCACCAAACGTCTTTTCGCCAGCAGCGCTCGACGCCATGTGCGCCATGCGCGGGTATCGTTCTGCGAAATCGTGCACCAGCCGGTCAGAGAGAATCATTAGACTTTCTTCCGATAAACTCTATCACAGAGAGCCGTGTCCACAACTTTCGCAAAAACTTGAAAACCCTCGAAAAAACCCTGAAAAATCACCCAAAATCCGCTCACCACCAGCCTTCAGGACATGGAAGCACGTAAGCTCCATACGAATCGGTATAGTAGTTGTGCGGCGAATACATCGATGTCGATTGAATACCGGTGCGCACCTCGTCGGTTCCGAGCGCCTCGGTCGCAACCGGCGTCGGGATGTCATCTGAGCTTGTCCCGGCCGGCCAAGCGAGCGGATGCGTGAGTAAAAGCGCGTGCGTCGCGTCATCATCTCGCCCGGTCTGCGGCAAGCCCTGCTGACGTTGAAACTCCGTGAGGTATCGGATGGTGTCCGTGCCCAAGATTCCGTCTTCAACGAGGAACGGGTAATGCCAATAAGCGTTCATGAGGCGCTGAGCCTCTCGAATGCGCTCATCGGCGATTCCGTAGCCACCTCCACCACCATGTCCACCAAGCCCGCCAGAGCCTTTTGCAGACTTTGAAGGTCTTTGCCACGTAGCCGAGACCTGCTGCATGTGCGGAGGAATGGGAGGAAAAGAAACTGACGACTTAGAGGCTGGCATCTCGTACGGATGATAGGTAACTGGCGTCGCGGGCATGGCTTGCGGATGATAAGTCGTCGCAGCGTGCTGCGGATATTGCTGCTGCACATATTGCTGCTGCGCATATTGCTGCTGCGCATGTGGCTGTCCGTAACCAAACTCCAAACCATAACCGTAGCCAGGACCCTGGTCATAACTATACTGAGAACTCTGACCGTGGCCGTAAATAGGGCCACGGTTTCGGCCGTAATCCAAATAGTGAGACCTTGGCGCGACAATGCGCACACGCGGAGAAAAGAAACGACGAATCGCTCCAAGAAGCCCGCCGCCATCATCGAACAGCGCGCCCGTCACGGTTTTTCCTCCAGAGCCTGAAGGAGTCGAGCCCGGACCCTTCATCATGTCATTCATAAAGGCCCCGGCTTGCGCCGCAGTCGACTTTTCAGGCGGAGGCATTCCGTATTGCTTGGCAAGATGAGTCAACACAAGATTGAGCCGCGCCTTCGGATCCATCGCGTGCTTCTGACGAACAGCGGGCTTACCTCTTGGTGCTTGAGGATGCGCAGCCGGAGGAGCTGCTTGCTGCGACGGATGCTGCGGCAACTGCTGCGTTTGCTGCGCCTGCTGTGAAGGATGCTGCTGCATCGCTTGCGAAATCGCTCTTTCTGCAACAGGCGCTGCAGCTTTCGCGACTTGGCCAAAAATGTTTGCGATGGCCGAGCCCGTATCGCCTCCTCCGCCGCTACCGCCGCCACCTCCACCACTTCCGCCAAACGCGCTACTGAGCGAACTCATCGCGCTACCAAAATCGAAGCCGCCTCCACCCCCTCCCGCGCCTCCTGCGCCGCCTCCTCCGCCGCTTCCACCAAATGCGCTGGCAGCAGCTGTTCCGAGCGAGCTTAGCGCGCTACCAAAATCAAAACCTCCACCGCCGCCATCGTCCTGACCAACAAAACCGTCGTACCCAACACTCTCTGCGAGAGTCTGGCCAACGAACGTCTGCATCGGATCGCCAGCTACGGCCGGACCATCGCCCTCATCATCGTTTAGCGTGCCGTCATATCCAATCCAGATTGTCATGAGCTAATTCCTTTACGGAGCAATAAACGAAATCCTAGCGTAGCCCGTAGCTCCAGTTGCACCAGCGCCACCTGCATCACCAGCACCAGCACCACCAGAGCCGCCACCGACGCCTCCGCCTGAATTGGGAGCAGCGCCGCTACCAGGATTGCCGGGATTGCCAGCAGCAATTCCAGCTCCACCGGGACCTCCAGGAGCGAGAACACCCGCTCCGCCTCCGCCACCTCCACCGCCCAAGACTCCCGAGCTTGCGCCTCCTGCTCCAGGAGCCCAGTTCGCAGTTGCGCCCGGAATGAGATTCGCATTGACGCCGAACTGGCCCGCCGTTCCAGGCGTTCCAAAGTTACCACCCTGACCACCCGCGAGCATGAAGCCATTCCCATATGGCGTCGTTCCAATAGCCCTTGGAATCAGCACACCACCTGGATAGGACGCCCCACCAAAGCCGCCCGCTCCCTCGATTCCGCCACCTTCGCCGCCTGAAGAACCCGATAGCGCAGAGAGAATCTCGGTGGCTGTAAAATCAAGAGCGAGTGTCCGAGTGCCATCACCACCCGTTCCACCATTTCCATTTCCTGCAACGCCCGCAACACCTGGAAGACCTCCAGACCCCACGATGATGTCGAGTCGATGAGCGAGATTGTGAATAAAGAAGGAGCGCTGAAGCTGACATCCGCCAGAACCGCCGCCACCAACACCTGGAGCTGCACCGCCACCTTGGCCACCACCTCCGCCGCCAGAACCGCCGTATCCCTCAATCGTAATGAGAAGATTTCCAACAGCGGGCAAAGTCTTGGCGGCCTGAAGTGCGGCAAGAACGTTCGCCGTATTGGCGAAAAACGTCATCACGATCGGAGTAGTCGGTGCGTAACTCATATGACCGCCCATTCAGTTGGAGCGTTAAAGTTCTGTAGGAACGTGTTCGCGTCTTGAGGTCCTGGATTCGGACTACCCACTACATATGATGCATTTCCATCAATAGTTTTGCCAGTAGCACTTACCACCGTAATGCTGAAGCCGTTACCAATCGAACCGTCTTCGTCTTTCACAATGACCTGAGAACCACTTGTCATGTCAGGAATCGTCACAGTCACATTTCCGGTCAAACCAGAAATACCGACATACCAAATACCAGAAGCCGGCGTAAATTCAGCAGCGAGAACATTTCGATTCACAGCCTCGATGCCACGAGACACGACGCTATTGGCATTGGACGGGCCTTCTGCGTTACCAGCGAGCGTGATCGGACCCGTCACCGTGACGACCCCGGCATTCGTCATCGTGGCGCCGCCTGAAAGCGCGAACGTTCGCCATTCGTTCAAGCCCGCATCGTAGATGCCAACAGCGCCATCAACAGGCGCTCCGAAGCCCGGAGCGGCTCCAGCCAACAAAGGAACATTTTCCCATTTAACTACAGTATTGGCCCCCGAAGGCCCGGTAACGTCTCCTCCAAGAGTAACTGTCGCGCCTGTCACAGTGACGACGCCAGCATCGGTCATCGTTACTTGACCACTCAGCGGAAACTGTCGCCAGCGACCCGTTCCGGAATCGTAAATCGGAATCGCGGCATCAACGAGCTGACCGAGATCAAACGAATTCGCAACAGCACCCGTCAGCAAAGGGACGTTATCCCACTTGCCCACAGTATTAGCCCCAGCAGGCCCGGTCACGTCTCCCCCTAGCGTAATACCAGCGGGATTAATCGTAACAACGCCAGCATCGGTCATCGTAGCGCCGCCACTCAAAACGAGCGCGCGCCAGAAACCTGTTCCGCTATCGAAGATCGGAATCGCGGCGTCAGCAGGACCGCCGAACGAACCAAGACCTGCAAGCGTCAAAGGAACGTTGTCCCATTTGATTACGGTATTCGCTGCGCTCGGCCCAACGACATCGCCATTCAAAATGACCGCGCCGCCCGATGTAAAGCTCACCGAATACGTGACTCCAGTAAGCGTCACCGCAATCGGCAATCCCGTATTATTCGTAACGCTGACAAAATAACGAGTGGCAACGGGAAGCTTCAACCCGCGAAAGACACTTGCAATCGTCTCGTCTTTACCGGACATCGTAACAGTTGCGACCTCGGCCTGAACCGAGCCCGGACCGTTGTCAGCAGAAACAATCACCGTTACAGACGGAAGGTTCGTCTGATCGATGGCGACGTCCATGAGCTGGTTGTATCCAGTAAACGTCGTCAAGAACGCTTGGACAGCAGGATTAACGACAAGGAGTGCACCGAAATTTTGATCGGCTGCAGTGTCAAAGTCATTGACGCCGGCAATCGTCACCGTGACGGGCTGACGAGGAAGCGCTAAAGGAGTGAGCTGTGTCGACAAATCAATGACTGTGACAGTGTATGTCGTGCCACCAGCAAAAACGTCTTCCGTCTGGCCATCACCTCGACCCACCGTCTGCCAAGCGATAAGTGACGGCGTTGCCGAGCCCACGATCTGAGCTTGAGCTACGCGCGTTCGAAAGCCCCCAACGGTTGCATAGAGTGCGTACTCGAGAAACCCACCAGCCCCAAAGAGACCACCCTCAACATAAACGCTGATCGTATCAAGAGGCGCGCCGGGAACGATTGCCGCAACGTCTGTCTCTACACCGACAACCGGAGTAACTGTTCCTGTATTCGAAAGAACCGCCATGGTGCACGCTCTCCATCAGCAAACGACAACAACATCGATTGCGAAAACCAGAGAGACTCGCTGCACCTATTCAGCTCGTCTTTCACAGCCACACGAAATTTCAAATTACGAACGTATCACTACTCCCGAGCCACGACCACTTACCAAAAACCGAACCCAGTGCGAGGAGGAAGCGGCGGCGCAGGTCGACAAGTCCCTGTCAAAGAATCCCACCACTGCCCGTGCGGACACCCAAGTGCTGGAAAGCTGTAGTCCGGTGTATCGCCTCCTACAGCATGAGAGCCTGAAACGGGAAAGCACCAGTTTTTCGGACTGCCAGACATATTCACCATGCCAGGTGGACACGGTGGATAGTCCCAGTCGCTGCACGTGAACTTTCCAAACTCATTCGTGTAACCGTTCAAGCACGCAGCCTTGGCGCGATAAGCACAAGCCAATTGAGTACTACCAATGACTGGGTCATAACCCTCTGGGCACACAAATCCCACCATCTCATCAAACCCTTCAAACACTTCGAACCCAGTCATCTCCCCTGTTTGGTTTGGACCAATCCCGTAACGAGGAGCGAGATAAAAGTGCGCAAACTGTGCAAGGTCATAACGCGCATCATCACGAGGACTACCAAAAATGATTTGGCCAGCAAACTCTCCTCTCGTCGAGGCGCTTGAAAGAAGGCCAGCGTGCTGCTTTTGCGAAACGTACCCGATCCCCATTCCCAAAAGAGCAATGTTGATGATTCGAGAGTCGCCAAATACGGTCCACGCTTGAAGAATTTTCGCAATGCCACCAAGCGCTTTTTGATCGAGAAACTTTCCAGCAAGATAGCCTTGAACGAAGACGTGACCCGCGGTCCCGCTTTGACCTCCAGGGCCGCCGAGCACCGTTGCAATCGATTCGGCTTCTGCATCACCAATCTTGCTATAGCTCTTTGCCTTTGCAGCAGCAGCCGTCCAGACTTGACCGAAATCAAGTTTCTTATTTTGCCCTGCTGCAATGTCTTTTGAAATCGCAGTCACAGTGCCGCCAAGCGCCTTCATGGCAGCTGGTGGAATACTAATTCCAGCTGCGCCAGCGCCTTTTCCTGCTGCACTGATCGCGGCCTGAGCGAGAGCCGGACCAAGGTTCGCGAGCGCAGCTCCAAAGTCTCCAGCATGCAGCGCTGTATCTGTTGCGTTGATGGCCGCAACGATGAAAGGCGTCGCGATCCCAAGCGGCACGCCAACGACAGCGCCGATGCCCGTTGCATCGAGCACCGCAGAAACGAGCGCGAGAATGGCGCCCGTGATCGAGCCAATCACGCCAGTCCCAGCGACGTCTTTGTCCCACGTGAACTGTTCATTTGTCCAACCGCCAGCCGAGCCCGTATTGTCCTTGTCCTTTGTCCAACCGGGATGAGCGCGCTCCACAGCGATCTTCTTCGGATCATCGGCTTCACGCGTATGGACGTCGTCAAGTCCAGCAGCTTTGCCTGCATCACTCCCATCGCCACCAATGGCCGGCGCCCACCAGCGAAAGTTGTGCGGATCAAGAGCCTGCGGAACGCTCGAGAGCGGATACGTAATCCGCTTCATCTTGTCGTTATCGTAATAGTAAATGACAATCGGATTCGTGTCGTAAGACGACTTCGGAAGCGGACCTAGCTTTTTACGATGAGCGATGGCTTGCTGAACAGCATCGTTCATCTCTTTCCACGACATGCCGGTTCCAGTGCACTTCCAAAGCTTGTGCTTGGGATTTTCGTAAGCAGCAATGAGCAAAAGCGGATCGTGATTCTCTTTTCGAGGATCCGAGCCACCGATAAAACAACGCTTCACGGCTTCGTTGTCGCTCCAGTACCGAAGCGGATCATCGTGGTAATAGTCATAGAGAACAGCGCGAGCTTGCTCCTGGCGACTCGCATGCGGATTAAAGCTGACGATCACATCGGCCGGACGCGGAGGCTGCGACCAACCCACGAACTCGCCGCCAAATCCATCATATCCACCAAAGCCGCAGCACCCCGCAAAAGGGCTTGGCGCCGGTGGCGGCATGTAGCGCTCGATGTAATCACCGATGACGCGCTCAAGCTCGAGCGCCACCCACTCAGGTACGTAGGCGGCCCAGTCGCCGTAGAACATGGCTCACCACCAGCCCGATGTGGCACTACCTGATGGAGCTGACGTAGCAGCCGCAGCTTGAGAAAAACCGGCAGCCTTCAAGAGCTTCGAAACCGAAAGCATTGTTCTCGAGTTCCCTTCGGAGATCACCTTGGCGATGATGTCTTGAGCCGCGGAACCAAGCGACTGAGTCTCAGTTTTCCAATCGCCGCTGTCAGCGCCGGTTCGGTGAGAGAACAACGCGGCTCCTTGCGAAGTGAGATTCTCGAGCAAGTCGTGAGTCTTGCTATCGATCGTTCCAGTCTTCGGCAGTCCCTGAGCCGTTTGGAACTCCGTGATGATGCCGGCCATGACCGAATCCATCATTCCGTTTTCATCGACGACATGATGACCAAAGAACGTATTGAGCATCTGCTGCGCTTTGCGCACGCCTTCATCCGGCCCAGTAGAAGGCGACGACGGAGGACCGCCAAACGCCTTCGAGACGAAGTTACCGGCATCGGCAATCGGCGTAGCTTTCTTTGCTTTCGCCACTCCGTGCGTAAGCGCGGTGCGCAATCCCTGAAGCGTTTTCTGATCTGGAAAGCCAGTCGGAGAAATTCCGAGCTGACGTTGAAGCGCCATGAGCGCCTGCTTCATGTCTTCCGTGACGAGACCATTCGACGGCAGGTTCGTGTGAAGGAGCTGATTGAGCTGCGCCGCAACCTGATTAACAAGAGCCGGCGTCACAACAAGCGGCGCAGGTCCCGTCGGCGCCGGTCGCCGCATGCCGCGAGGCGCTCCAGACGACCCAGGCGGCCGACCACCTCTACCTCCAGCCCCACCTCCAGCCCCACCTCCAGCCCCACCTCCAGCCGGCAACGCTCGAGGTCCCATCGATGCAGCAGACATGAGCTTCGAGACCCACGAATCGCCAGGCGCTGAAAAGGCGTAATCGACCGCTACGACGCCAACCGCCGTTCCAAGAAGACCGATGACGACTCCGCTGCCGTCACTCATCAGCGATGGCTCCAGTGGCTAAAACCACCGTGACCAAACGGGCCATGTCCAAAACTCCGCCCAAAACCGTGACCAAGATGTCGAGCGCCGTATCCGCCGTACGGATATCCGCTCCACGCGTACACAGATGCGGGGTACGCAGGGTAGTAACCCGTCGGCACCGCAGGCACTGCTGGAAGAACTGCTGGCGCTGCTCCAGGCGCGCGCCCCCTCCCTCCGCCACCGCCGCCTCCACCACCACCGCCTCCTCCGCCTCCTCCACCATGACCGTGACCGCCGAACACGCCGCGGTAGAGAGACGACACAATCGAATGTTCGCCATCAACGAAGTAGTCGACTGCGAGCGCCGCTCCACCGAGTCCCAAGACCCAGTAAACGGGCTTCACCTTCTTCAGTTTAGCGACAATCGACATTGCGCTCAGCTTTCTACTTGATGGCGTAAAATGCGCAGACCGACGAACTGGCTTCGCTTCGCCTTCATCTTCATCATCGAAGTCTTCATCCAAGATCGCCATGACTCAATGACTCGACCAAGGATACGTCACGGAGGGCGCGTAACACGGATAGGGCGCCAAAGCTCCTGCAACATGCCGAGGCAAGCCCGAACCGAGAAGCACATGCTCGCGAGAAGACTTCCACTGCTCGAAGCCATACGAAAGCAAAGCCAGCGTTGCGCCGACACCCGCGCCCTGAACAGCCGACGCAAACAGGTTCTTGCTTCCGGAATATCCGAGCCAGCTGACCGCGGCCCCAACGCATGCACCAAAAACCGCATCCCTCACGAGACGCGGTCCTTGTGCAAGCTCGTGATCGAGATCAAAAAGCTCGGATTCCGTCATTGCCTGACTCTCCTCAACTTCACACCACTACAGCCCAATCACATCGCCCAGGGGTACTCGAGATTGCCGTAGTTCCAGGGATCGTTGTGCCAGTTGCGCCACGGACCGCCGTGACCATGCCAGTAGAAGCCGTCCATGCCGCCGTACGGAGACATGCCACGGTTCCACCCAGCCATGTTATTGGCTCCCGAGAAGTAGCCCTTCGCAGCAGCAATCGCAGCCGGAGGAGGCAGTGGAGGCGGAAGAGGAAGTCGTGAACCCGGCAAAACTTTGTCGAGAGCTTTCGAAGCAAACGACATTCCCTTCGGCGCGATCAAGTGATCGAGCAGAAGAACGCCAGCCCCAGCAACGAGCACGAACTGTGCGGTGCTGAGGTTCTTGACGCGCCTCTGAAGGTTGCCAAGGAGACCGCTTGCTTCGTTTCGGCGACGCAGCCAAAACGGAACGGGACGAGGAGCATTGAGATCGAGTTCAGCCATTGTTTTTCTCTCTGGTTATCAGGCACATACACGATATTACAAAAACGCCCCTGAGTCTTTTTTCCCAAATTCTTTGGAAACTCAACTCAGAGACCGAAACGTCACCAGCCGCCCCACGGGAAGCCGCCGTAGCCGAAGCCGCCGTAGCCCCAGCCGCTGTACGGACCGCCACCGTAGCCCCACCCTCGTCCGTCCCATCCTGGGCCGTAACTATCATCGACGTATCCCGACAAACCGGGTGAGCCCGCAGGACCCGCGGGACCTGCGGGACCAGCCGGACCAGCAGGGCCAGCAGGGCCAGCGGCATCAGCTCCTACGAAGCCGAATGGCCAGTAGCCGTAACCACCGAAGCCGCCATAACCACCATAGCCGTAAGGACCATAGCCGCCATAGCCGCCGTATCCACCGTAACCGCCGTACCAGGGATTCATAATTTCATCTCGCTTTCACGATTACGATTCACGAGTCACGAAGGACCAGGCATAGAAAGCTGCTGAAGAAGATTGAAAGTTTGATTCGTAAGGGTTCCATCGGACGTCAAACCCATGGAAGCCTGAAACCGCTTCAACGCTGAAACAGTATCCGGTCCAAGAGTACCGCTCATGCTCGTGTGATATCCGAGCTGATTGAGCATTGTCTGCGCGCGGAAGACATCCACACCGTCAGCTCCCACTCGAAGACTGATCCCACCAACAGACAGGCTCGCGCCTCCGATGAGCGTCAAGACGAGACCGATGCCGCCGCCCCAAAGAGCAGACTTCCATGGGTCTTTGTTCATGACAACGCCGTAAGCGCCGCCAGCGAATGCACCAAAAATTGCACTTGTGAGTCTCATGTTCGGTCTCGGCTTAGGCGTGAAGAGGCATGGGAGGCTTGAAAGGAGAAAGAGAAATCAGCGGCTCGCCCTTCTTGTGCTTGTACACGTTGTAAGCGATCAAACCACCGAGCAGAGTCCCGAGACCCTTGCCCCACTTGGGATTGACGCGGTACGTGCCGTACACGGCGAGGCCGAGCCCCGCAAGCGTTGCCGCAGTTCCGATAGCAGTCGCATAGCGATGCTGGAAATCGTCATGAGCGCCAATGGCGACGTTCTCATGATGATCTGCGAAGACTTTCGCGCCAACGTACCAAAGGCCTACGCCGGTCGCGATGAGCGCAAAGTCCGTTGTGCGTTTTGACATTGACATGAAAGCTCCTACTCAATCCCAATCCAACCCTCAGTCTCCGATCAGTAATTCTTGTCGTTGTATCCCGGACGACGCGTGAACGAGTAATCCTGCCCCGGCGCGCCGACGTACCACTGATCCCACCCAGTCGCGTGAGACGATAAACGAGAACGCCCCATCAAACTATCAATGAATGGACCGCCAGCCTCAATGCTTGAAAAAAAGGCTGAAACTCCAACCCAAGCCATAACCCCTCCCGCGGCCAATTTTGGATGACGCTTGAATAAATCGTAAAGCAAATAAGCGACACCAACATTAGAAACCAAATCAAGAGTCTCTCCATTTTGAATATGTTCTGCGCGTTTATGAGGCGTCACTTCACGCGAGCCCAATTCAAATTCATTTCGGGCCGCAATTTTTCCAAATATCCAAGCGGTCCCAGCTACCGTAGTCAGCCCGTACCACTTTCCTTTTCCGATATCTTCCATGACTAACTCCTAATAGCTCCGGCGCGCCGGATAGAGCGGACGCGGCATCCCAGCAAAGTGGCCTTTCGTCACCACAGGTGACGGAGGCGCGGCGACGAACGGATAATCGTAGCCATCGTCATTCCAAGCCCAATCCCACGACTGCGGATAAAACCACCCATACGAATCAGGAGGCGGAAGCCCCCAACCCACACGCGACTTCGCCGCAGGATGAGAAGGCACAAGCGACTTCGGCAAAGGACGCGCGCGGCTCACCCCGAGCTGCCTCTCGAGCTGCGCGTTTTTCCACGCGCCGTAAATCATGAAGCCTGCAACAGTAGCGATACCCGCCACCACGACTTGCTTCTTGTGCTGCTCCCACCAGTCGAACGAACGATTCGCAGCGCGACGCTTCACACCTTCAATGCGATCTTTGATCGTTGGCCGATAAAGATCCGTACGCGCATACCTGGTTCCATCAGCCGTAAAGACGTGCTCGGTGTCTCTCGACTTGGGATTAGCTTTTCCCGGCTTCGAGATCCGAGCAACCTGGCGACGCTTGAGCGCAGCTCGAAGCGCTGCAGGATTGCTCTTCATGGCGCTCGCCGAAGGACCTTCGCGGCGAGCTTCCTCAGCGCGCTCACGAGCCTCGATGCGACGAGCACGCGCTCGAGCGATCATATCAGCAGCGCCTTTAAGATCCGAAGCACCAACCGAAAAAATAGACGCAGCTCTATTAGGCTTCTTTTTGAAAGAAGAGTCTCGCGAAAACTTTTTCGCTTGAGCAGCCATTCAACTCACTCCCACCACGGGGCGCTGTACGGATAACCGCCGTGACCACCACCGCCGTTCGGCCAGCCATCACGCGAATAAAGCGAAAGCCCAAACGGAGTCGGCATCTCGCCGTGCCCCCATCCCGTCATCTCAGGAGCTGCCGCTTGTTGCGGGTTCTCACTCGCATTTTGCGTGGGCCACGGACCCGGACCATAGGGCATCCCATTCTGGGACCTAAACCCTCCACGGTTCACGGCACCCGTGTAATGCAGCATCTGCTGAGCGGACCCAATGGGGCTCTGAGCGTGAGGCGCGATCGGTCGATGAGGAATCGGACCTGGAATTCTCGAACGAGGCGGACCCGCCACCGTCGATACGATCGTAGCGACGCCATGAATCGCAGCCATCCCGAGGAAAAACGTCATCCAGGGATGTTCATGCATGAATTCTTTCATCGCCGTCTCCATTCCAACCAATCACCAATCACTAATCAATTACCGCGCCAAATGAGAACTTCTGTTTCTGCTGGATCCGTTGCAACCGTTCCGACGGTAAACACCACTCGAACGGTCGTCTGCGAAGGATAGGAGACGGCTTCTCCAGTGATCGTCGTTCCGCCTGCAAGAAGACCAAGCGTCCCTCGCTGCGTAAGCGTCGTACGACCAAAGTTGCCGTCGAGTCCTACGTCGCCTGGCAAACCAGGATCGAGCGTGATGAGAAAATCACCCGCCGCGCTCCCAAAAAGCGGAGCACCGGCAGGCGTACGAACGACGCTCAAAATCCCCTGACCGCCGTCAAAGAGAGTAGGAGACAGAACATCGATCACACAATTTGCGATCGGCTGAAGCGGCGCTGCTGCGTAATCTGTCATGACTAATTTCCTTCTTTACGAGTGCGTCACAACGTTGGACTCAAGAGTAATTTGCGATTGCGCGTAGAGCTGTCCAACGACAGAAGCTCCCGTGAGAAAGTTGATCTGCGTCTGGCCAAGATAGATACCGGCGCCAACAGCCGTTGTTCCAAGCGAGATGATTCCAGCGGCCTGCCAAAAGACGTTCTTGGCTTGCGCGCCGCCCGTGAGGTGAACCGTTGTTGCGCTCGCTTGCGTAATCGTCGTGCCAACCTGGAACACCCACACGTCATTCGGACCGCCACTGAGCGTGATATCCGCATTGATGAGAAGTCCCGACGTGAACTTATAAACACCAGGAGGCAGCGTGCGACCGCTAATGTCTCCGGCATTGAGATTCACGACCGTTGGAGCTTGCGCTGCGGCTGCTGTGTAAGCGGCCTGCATATCGAGGACCGCTTGAGTCAGATTAGCCGGTGTCGGCGGATCGTAGTCAGCCGCATACATCAAACCAGTCACCTGCGCCGATGTCGCCGATGAACCAGGAGGAGCCGGACTCTGCGACCAGCCCGTAAAGAACGTATGCGCCGCAGGCGAAAGACCAACGTTGCCAGTGATGGCTGACGTCGGCACGTTCGAGATGGCAGTCTTCGCAAGCAACGTGAAGTTGGCAGCCGTTCCGAGTGGAACGGGCGTCCCGATACCACCTCCGCCTCCGCCTCCTCCGCCTCCTCCGCCACCACCCTGCGTCGCAAGGTTTCCTGGATTCGAGCGCCAAATGATGATGTCAGCTTCCTCGGGATCCGTGCCAACGCTCGCGATAGAGAACACAACGCGCACGGTAAAGATCGTGGGATACGTCACCGCCATCTGCGTAATCGTCGTGCCTCCGTCGAGCGCACCAAGCGTTCCGCGGTTCGTGATGAGCGTGTACCCAGCACCCGTGAAGAGATCAATGTCTCCGGGAAGACCTGGATCAAGCAGAATCGTGAAGTCACCAAATGCGGCGCCTCCAGGAGTGCGCACGACCGACGCCACGCCTCGACCCTGAAAGAGAGGCGAGTCTCCCAAAATCGGCACGTTGACCGGATTGAGAAGAAGATTGGCAATGGGCTGAAGCGGTGCGGCAGCGTAATCAGTCATAACGATTTCCTTTGTTCAATTAAAACCCGCCACACATCAATTCGTTCGCCACACAACAATCTCTGTTGCAACCGGATCTACACCAACGCTCGCGATGCTCATCACAAAGCGAATTGTTGCAGTCGACGGATAGGTCACGGCCTGTTGTGTAAGGCCCGTACCGCCAGGAGGAAGGGCCGCAGGATTGCTTCTTTGCGTGATCATGCTGCGAGCAAAAACCGGATCGATACCCACGTCTCCAGGCAAACCCTGATCAAGAATGAGCGTGAAATCACCAAACGCTGCGCCGCCAACCGTACGAGCGATCGAAAAAATGCCACGGCCCACAAAAACTGGCCCACCTTCACCAACTGTAATGACTCCGTTGATGATGGGCTGAATCGGAGCTGCTGCGTAATTAGTCATGACATTTCCTCACTCAGCTTCTATCACTTACCTCTTCACGACTTCACGACTTCACGACTTCACGACTTCACGACTTCACGACTTCACGGCTCAGTAAACCCAATACGGCAATGTGGGATAACCGTAGTAAGGATTGAATGGGTAATTGGCATACCAAGGCCCAGTTCCCCAGACTCCCGGATAGCCGCCCCAAGTACCAGGCCAGCCCCAGTCATTCCATCCCCAAGGCCATCCGCCCCACCAACCTCCACCGCCGCCCCAGCCGCCTCCGCCCCACCCGTGACCGAAGCCGCCGTGACCGCCCCACCCGCCACCGCCGTGACCGCCGCCGCCGTGACCACCACCTCCACCACCTCCACGACCCGTCACGTGATCGGCAGGAACCAAAGCAGCAAGCTCAGACTGCATCAAGCGCTGCTGCTCGAGAAGCTGCCTGATTAAAGACTCGTCGTGACCATCGCCTTGAGGCACCGGCAAAGGCGCCTGCTGATCGTCGGGCTGCTGCATCCCCATTCCCTGCTGCATGCCTTGTTGATCAAAGTCATGCCTGTGATGAGGCCACTGCCCGTGCCCTTCATGTCGGCGAAACCGACCCTGACGAGCCCCGTAATTGACATAGGGGTTACGATACCCGACGTAAAAATCATCGCAGCCTACGCAATTGTTCATGACGACCTCAGTTCGAGCCACAATCAACCAAACCAAAGACCGATGGTCGGCGTCGCCGCTTTGCCTCGAGAGCAAAAGCGGCGACGCCGCTAACATCAGCGGTGACGGCGATGATGCGCCTGGCGACGCGAACGTCCGCGACGGCGATTCTTCGCAATGGCCTTCTTGATGTTCCTACGAGCTGCTGCGAGTTGCTTCCTGGTCATGTACCTACTCCTTTTCTATTGACTACTACGTTACAAACCCAACTCCAAACTCACCAAAAACTACATCCGTCAAATCCGGGATAGTTGAAACTCGAGTCCCAGGCCGCTGGCATGTAAGGATTCCAAAAACCGGGATACGAAGTCGTGAACGGAAACTGCCACCCTGCAAACTCTCCGGTCACAGCGGCGCTGCTGTCCGAACCATCTTCTGCATCGCTTTGTCCTGCGTCCGCTGAAGTTTGATTCGCATCAGCAGAAGCTTGATCCGCACCATCATGATCCCCGCCTTTACCGTCATGATCGCCGCCTTTACCGTCTCCATCTCCACCCGCTTGACCTTGCTGCTCTGAGCCAGGCATCGGACCTGAAGAAGCATCCGGAACCTGCGTCCCAAGCTGCTGCGCCACCTGATCGTTCTGCGACTGCTCATCGACCTCAAGCACCACTTGCTCTTGTTCTCCTTGAGGAGTGAGACGATATGACACTTGCCCTTCCGGCCAAGTAATCAATTCCTTGAGACAGACGCCCAATTGATTACGAGCAATGCACCTCGCTCGATGATGAAGCCACAGTGCTCCAACACCACCAAGCCAGCCCTCGTAACGACCACCACGCTCCCAACCCCAACCGCGACCGCGACCACCGAAACCTTCACGACCGAAACCGAAACCGAAGCCCTCACGACCGCGGCCACGACCAAAGCCGAAGCCTTCACGACCACGACCACGAACCTCGCCATGCGCAGCTCGCGCATGATGAGCCGCTGCCACGTTGTGCGCCATCGCAGCCCTCGCATGCATCACTGAACCGCGTGCCGTTGGGTGCTGCTGGGCAACACGAGCATGCGACGCAGCTTGAGCTGCATGCGAAAGAGACTGCTGCGCAGCTCGACGACCCGAAGTATTGGCCTCAGGATGTGCCGCTGCTTTCTGCGCTGCAAGAGCCTGCGCTGCAGCGTTGGCAGCATGCTGTGACGCTGTCTCGCCAGGCGAAGTAGCACCAGTCGCTCCCACGAACTCGTCCCAAAGCTGGCCCCAATGCCCACGGCCTTCGTGTTCCGACGGCCAACGGCCACGTCCGTATTCACGTGGCCAGTCAGCGCGCTCACGCCTTTCAGGCCATCGACCTCCCCATCCTGCGCGATGCTGCGCTTCCCAATCCGAAAGCGTCGCGGGCATCCGAACTGGAGGCGGCGGAGGAATGACAGGAGCGCAGTGATTCTGCGACACATCCCAAAACTGGCCCGAAGGACACGGAAGCACCGGAACAATCGGACCGCCATCGCCTACGTACATACCCGAAGTGATTGGCGTGATCGGAGGAAGCGAACCAAGCGGAGGAGGAGGCGGAATAATAGAAACACAGTGATTCTTGCTCGCATCCCAGAACTGTCCCTTAGGACACGGCAGAATGGGGATGATCGTCGGGCCGCCCTCGTCATCTCCCACGTAGTAGTCGCCTCTCGTTACCGGCTTAGACGAAACACATGTCTGCTTGAAGTAGTCGTAAAAAGAACCAGGCGGACATTGAGGCGTAGGAGCCGTCGGCACTTGAGGAAGCGCAAGCGGCAAACAAGTCTGAGACGCCTCATCCCAGTACAAATTCGGACCACAAGCCGCACCGACGAATTCGTCCCACTCTCCAGAAGCAAGCACCGGATTGGGCGCCGCAGATGTGAGCTGCTCGAAATCAAGCGCATTGGCGAAGCCGTTCGCGACCTCGATCACGTAAGACGACATTCCTGAAGGATCGCTTCGAGGAGTGCCGCACACAATCGCCCCAGGACGAAGCGCAGTCCCAACCGGCGTCGCGAAGTTCTTTTCGAAAAAGACACCTGCTCCACGCGGATTCACAACGCGATACTGAAGCTGACCCGGAAAGGGGCAACCGCCTGCGCCTACGTACATGGAAATCTCCTTGCGTTCATATCATCCGTACGATTCATACTCGGGGAGAGCTGAAAGAAGCTTTCCCTCAATAACTTTGCCGTTAGACGGCTTGCCAACAAGCGATCTGCTTGGGATCCGACCAAACCCACCATACGTTCCCCTACTCGACGTTGCTCCATTGCCCGACGCCACTCCCTTACTCGATGCAGCTCCCTTACCTGACGCTGCTCGTGCACTGAGCATATTCCCGACGAGCCGCCCCGTTCGTTCCTGAATAGGACCGCCAATACGCTCTGCTGCGTTCGAGGCGCGAGAAATACCATAAACCAGAAGGGCGCCCACTCCAAGCATCGCTGCAATTCCAAGCCAAGGTACTTCCATAGGCGGAGGAGATGAAGACGAACCACCAGAACCACTAAAGCCACTAGGCAAATGGAATCGCTCACCAAGCCACTTTCCAAGAGCGAGTGGAGGAGCCGCTGGCACAGCAATCCACCAAGGCAAATCAGCACCAGCGTACGTACCACCAGCATCATAGTAAGCCGGCTCTGCCCACCAAAAATTATCGGGCGCAACATAGGGAACGTAGGGATTCAAGGTTCCCCTCCTATTGCGCCGCGCAACGAAGAACGAGACATCGATACAGAAGTTCGAAGTCCTCGGTAAACAAAGTACGCGAGGACGCCAACGCCCACACCAAACCCAACTTTCGCGAGAAGCGACCAATCCGTTGTTGGACCCGAACTCGGCGGCCTCGCGAGATAAGACCAGATCGACGGCATCGTAAACACATCGATCCCGGCGCGCTCATCGCCGTACTGATAAGGATAGTACGGATGACGACTCTCAGTTGAATAAGGGTAGTACGGATGATTCATGGAAACTGCATCGCTCCTTGAAAGAGCGGACCCACGAGCTGAGCCTGAGCGATGTCAGACCCAGCGTTTCCGTTCCACACCATGATCTCAACACCGCCGCCATCTGCGTTCGGTACACCAGCTCCCATCGGATCGGTCACTGCATTCGCAGCATTTCTCAACGTGAGCTGAATCTGAAGTGCACCCGAGCCCGGCATCACGATAAAAGTCACGATTCGTTCGGAAATAGTCGTCACGCCAGGCGCCGTCGTTCCACCACGCATCGTAACGCTCACACGAGCAAACCTAGGATCAATCCCGTTAGGACCAATAATACCTACGGTAAAATCAGGACCAGAACCTACGTCATCAACTCCAATCCCATCATCAAACGTTAAGAGAAAATCACCAGTAACCGAAGCGCGAACGACAGATGAAAAACCACGCCCTGTAATGACAGGATTTCCAGCCGCGTTGATCGTGAGAAGCGCGTCAGCAATCGGTTGAACCGGAACAGCAGCGTAATCAGCCATTCGGCACCACCCAAATAATGACCTCGAGCCCACCAACTGAATCAGCCAAAGTCAAAGGAGGAAACGTTTGCGTTGCGATGATGACCTGATCAGCTCCAACGCCAGGCGTCGGACTAAGAACATAAACAACGGCTGAAGTTGCGATATTCGACACAGGCGGAGCACCGAAACCACGTGGCGTGATCAGTGTGCGCACATTCGGGTTCACGATAGGACCAGCACCAGGCTGAACAGCTCCCGAATTCCCCGGAAGACCTTCATCGAGGTTCAGAATGTATGCGCCCAGAGGAAATCCAGCGACACGAGCAATGCCCGATACGCCTTCTCCATTGAAAACAACGCCGCCACCAACAGGAAACGTGATGACGCCCTGAACAATCGGTTGAAAAATATCTTGGCCGTAATCGGTCACAGGACCAGCCCTCCACCGATTCCTCGCCAAACTACAATCATAAACCCATTGATTGGATCAGCGAACACGCCAAGTCCTGTCTGCATGACCACTTCAACAGTCCGAGCATTGAAAGGTGGCGCGCCTGGGATGTAGCTCACGCCGATGAACACGATTCCAGTTGTGGGCGGTAACCCAAAACCAATCGGAGTGACCATCGAACGCACATCAGGATCAGGAGCATTAGGAAAGGGCGAAGGTCCAAAAGGAACTGCACCTGCATTGCCCGGAAGCCCTTGATCAAGGACCAAGATGTAGCCGCCCTGACCTCCCGTTGCGCCATCACGAATGATCGCCGAAACGCCTTTACCATCGAATTTAACCGCACCGCCAGGACCTGCTGGAAAGGTGACCAGGCCCTCGACGATCGGCTGAATCGGTGCTGCTGCAAAATCAGGCATTACGACGTCATCCCGTCAACGTGAAGTGCTTCAACAAAACCTTTCTCGCCATGACGGCGGCCTCGTGCATCAAGCAACGAAGCCGCCATCAAAGCAGAGAGAATCAGTTCGCCGGATCGCGCCAGATGATGAAGTCAAACGCTTCGTCCGCCGCCGCTCCGCCCAAGACTTGCGTCGTGAACTGAATCTGAAGCTGCCCGCCGACAACAGCCTTCACGATTCCGTTAGCATTCGCACCAGCTGCGCCACCAAGCACTGTGATCATGACGCGTGCATGAGCAGCATCCGAGTTGTCACCTGGAAGACCAGGATCACACGTGATTGTGTACGTTCCGGCCGTCCCGCCCACACCGGGCGAAGCAACCACAGCGCCCGTCGCAACCGTAACGAGAGCGCCGTGTGCTCCATTGCACGTCCCCTGTGCAATGACCTGCAGTACGCTAATGTCTCCTGATCCCATGGTGCATTCCTCTCTGTTGAGTGTTTATCCAACGAAACCCAAACAAAGCGGCGTGCACCTATTCACGTCGCGTTCGCACAAGCCTAACCCAGCACGCCCCAACCGCAAAATTTCCAAAATATTCCGACTGGATCCCGAACCAGCTCCAGAATTCTTTTTTCCAACTCCGACACTCCTGATAACTTCCATCGGAAATCAGGCCTAACACCGAACGCCTCGATCGAGAAAAGAGCCCGCACTTCTCACGATCGAGGCGTGGCCGCCAAGCACGCTTCAAGTCCCACGAGTTCGTTCGCGATACTCGTCATCACTGACGACCTCAGCGTAGATGCCTCCACCCACTGGAGCTACACCCTTCTCCTGCTCGACTCGGTACTTCTCGAGCGCCACCTCGAAGTACGTAACAGTCTTTTCGAAGGTCTCCTCGGTGACTCGCACGTTCGAACCCTCCCCATACGAATCAGCGAGTGCTTTGAAACCAGCTGAAACGGCATCGCGTACACGATAACCACGATTGAGATAGTCCGTTACGAAATGAATCAGACGCTGCTGCAGATCTGCCGGCGCTTCAATAGCGACTTCACTCATCTTTATCTCCTCACGTACAAACGATTCATTTCGCTATAACGATGCACGGGCACAGGCGGAACGTAGTCAATGAAAACAGGACGAAGCCCAGCTTTACGCATTTCACAAGATTCCTGTGAATGGCCACGATTCAAACACCACTCGCATTTACGACCCTTCTTCGCTGCTTTCTCTTTTCGCTCACGAGCACGCACATGATAGCAATCAGAACAGAGACCAGAACGATTGATCGCTGATAACGCATTTCCGCATTTACAACGCATTCGCTCCCTCTCCTCTCTTATCCAAAACTAGAAAGCAGTGCTCGAGTCTCCTCATCAAGCCTGCCAGTTATGGGAAGCCCGAAAGCTTGCTGAACTTCTTTGATTGCAGCTTTCGCTTCTAAGTACTTAGCGTGATAACGGCGCTCGGCCTTTGCATTGCTAAATTGCCACCACCAATACGCGCCAGCACCAATGACAGAGACTACGCCAAGATAAAGAGACAGCTTGGCGTAGTCAGTGGTCACGTGCTTGCGAATCGACTGCATCACCTAAGCGCTCAGCGAACAATGCGCTCGGGCACAAACGTCGTTCCGGCGCCACCAGCTTGTTGAACCACGAGCTGTGCCGCAGGCGCCACGATCTGATCCTGTGTATTCGGACGCTGCGAAGGCTGCGCGATCACGCCATCCGTACCGAGCGCTGAGTGTCCTTGCGGCGTCGGCACCTGCGTCACTTGATTCATTACGCCGGCCTGCGCAGGCGGAACGAACGTACTCCCTGTCGGAGGAACGATCTTCGTTCCCGCAACGTCATAGGGCTGCTGCTGCTGTGCAACTTGCCCCTGCCCCGACGCGACTTGCGCGTACGGAGTTCCCACCGGAATTGGAGGCGGTGACGGCTGATGAAGATGAGCGAGATGCGGCGGATACCACGGAGCCGCTGGCGCTGTAGCTAACGCCGAAGGCGACACTGCTTGAGGAGCGCTAGGCGTATTGTAATGAGGAGCAGGCTGATACGGCGCGCCCACAGGATTGATCCCTTGCACAGGGCCGCCTTGATGCTGCGTATCTGCAAAGCGAGCGATGCCCTGAACGCCGCCACCCGCGCCGCCTCCCTGACCTCCGCCTACGCTGACCATGGTTTCCAGAGGCGGCGCAGTGTACTGACGCTGCGCGGGTGCCACGTCTTCGAGCATCCCGAGCCGACCGCATTCGTTCACGCATTCTGTCGCGAGCGCGTGCGCCATCTCTTTGGCACTTTGCATGTCAGGAGTCTTTGCGACGTAAGCCGACATCGCATGCGGAATAATCTTTGTGTACAACTCTCTTGCAGTAGTCATTTTGAACCTTTTTCTCTTTCAGAACACGAATCACACGTTGATGTAGAAAAACGCGAAAAATGGAATCTCGAGATCTCCCGCAGCAGCGCTATTGCCGCCGAACACGTCAATCGACGTAGCGCCGACGATAGGAATTATGGACTCACCATCAGAAGGAAACGGTCCAACCGTTGCGCCTGTCACGTCCAGATTCTGCACCCAAGTGATCGGAACGGACGGCACCCCAAGAGCAGGATCGTAAATTCCTCCAAACACAGCAACGCCGATCGCGCCAAAAGGAATCGGAATCCGCGAAGCATTCGTCGGAGCTGCCGGCGCCGCCGCACTCGAGAGCACACTGCCTCGAAAGATTCGCGTTGGAAGCGTCGCTTCATCCGGCGTCGGCGACAGCCCTCGCGCAGCCCAACCCGAAAAATTAACCGGATTGTTCTGATCGCCAGCCGCGATCACAGTCCCAGGACCATTGCCCTGAAGCTCCATGATATTCGGCGGCAAGTTCGAAAAGCTCTGATTCGTGAGCACCGGCCCACCAGGAAACAAGAGATACTGCCTCAGTGTTCCCACAGTCGTGCTCGCGAAGTACCGAGGCGAGATACGCCCCGTCATCTTCATCATCGAGTCAACAGTCGGAACCTTGACGAGCGAACCGGCAAGCACATCGAACACGATCTGCGTCGATGATCCGAGATGCCCGAACTGCGCAACCCCGAGCGCCACAGCCCCTCCAAAGAAAGGAGCGACGGGAGCCACTGCACTTCCCGCAGGCACAACAAGAAGAGGCGAACCTTCTACTGGCGGATCCACCTGAATGTAGCCCGTGATGTCTCGACCAAGAATCGAGCGTGTACGAACGGGCGACGCAGGCTGATCAAAAACCGCAGCCGAACCAGTTCCTTCATCTTGTTGCGGAGTCTCTTCATCTCCGCGATTCAGATAAGAGCTTTGCGGAACAAGAGCTACGTCTTGATGCGTAATTGGCGCGTAATGCCCTACAGAGTCTTGCTTGCCATAGCGAGCAGGCAACCGCGGATCAGCCGAAGGCTGCCCTTCGATTGTCATGCGGCCTTGTGCGTACTCGAGATAATCAGGATTATTCGGATCTTCCCAAGCCATCTGCGGTCCTTCAGACCACGGCTCAAACGGAAGCTGCACAAGCTCGCCCTGAATATTGTACGCATAACCAACCGGAGCGATTCGCCCATAGTTGTCTTGCGTAAAATACTCGGGCAAGCCCGGCACAAAACCATGCCGCGAGGCGTAAGGAACGCGCCCGTTCACGAGCAACCTCCCGCCACAACAGCACCAGCCGGAGAGCAACGTACACGAGCGCGCTTATGCAGAATCATGAGGTGGCGGTCTCCAAATGCAGCAGCAACGGCTACATCGCCCGCCACCTATTGCGGACCTGCAGTCAGAGCGGATTTTGCGCGATCCCAGCCCAAAAGACCAGTGATATCTCGCTCATCGAAAATCCAGCAAAATCCTCTCGAATTTGCCCACCTGCTGCTCCTGTCATAAGCTCACGACATGCTCCCTGTCGTTTTCCAACCAGGCGTCCCCGCACTTCTCCCTCCGCCCGCAGCGGCTCTCGTGCTCCCGCTCTTTGGAGCGATTGCATCCTTCAGCGGCCCGCTATTCGTGCCGCAAGGACTCACGCCCAACACCTAGTCGCCGTCAGCCGTCAGCCAGCAAAGCTGAATGCCTCCAAGGCCTGAGACTCAAGCATCACGTTCTCAGCGCTAATGCCGAGCGCCCAAAATCGATTCCTCGGAGGTCGACTCCGGAGCATCAGCGCCATCGTGACCTGATCGGCGATCTCGAGGAAACGCACGACTTCGTCAACGGAGAGCACGGCCACCGCCGAGCCCGACGTGTCGCCTGTCTCAAAGCGCCTGCCGTCGCCGCCGCACGCGTAAAGAAGGCCTTGGGCCAGCCTGTCATCGCAACGAATGACAACGACCATGAGCGTCGGAGCGCCGACTCCCGAGGTCGCGACCCCCTTCCTCGCTTTGGCAAACACGCGTGCCATCGCATCGTGATTCTCTTCGAGTAAACGCGCTACAGGGCTTATGACAACAGCGCTCATGGTTGCTCGAAACAATACAAGGCCAACACCTCTGAGCAATCAGCAGTACCTTGAATCGTCCAGCATTGATGATCTGCACAACTAGAATCAGAAACAACACTACCACCAGCAAAATCATAACTAGAAGTAGCATTAGTCCAATCATTGCAAGTGTAGAACAACGACAATTGAGTTGAAGAACCATCTCCGTTCGTATTTGTCCAAACCCCAAGATCACTAGAATACGTGGCCCCAGGATTAGTTACTAATGCGCCATGTTCATCACGATTGATTGGATGCTGAATAGAGCCAGACGTCAGATCAGACCAATCCGAAGCAATAACAGTCCCATCAAGAAGCTTATAAGGCACTGATGAATGTTCGAGTCTAGACGACGCACTAACAGACAACGAAGAAAGCCACGCTGCCCATTTTCCACCAAGACTAGCGCCACTAGCAACCGACATACAGATCCCATCCGCACCGGCCAAACCTCCAAAACTAGGCGCATACGTTCCAGAAGTAACGAATACTCGACGATAGGTAGGACCTACGTATCCATCGAAACCATCGTTAGCATCATTAGCATCACTCAAAAGAGTAGCTTCGTTCCCACCATCACCGACAACTGCATCAGGACTAATCAGAGCATCAGATTGAACGTCACCAAAACTTCCGCCATCTCCGAGCGGAAGATAAAACGTATCCGCCGAGCATCCCGACACGAACGCCAAAACGAGCGCTACAACCGTACACCCGAAACACAGACAAAATGCACGAACCAAAAGCTGCGTAAACATCACGAGCCCGCCTTTCCGCGCTTCGCCAAATACTCGTCGACGTACACATCAAGAACGCCAGCGATATAATTCGATAGCGTCCTCCGATCACGTTTTGCCGCTACCATCAAGGCGTCAGCGACAGTTGGTTCAACGTAAATCTCAATACGACGAAGCTTGCTGCGTTTCTCTTTCATACCCAAAACGTAGCACCCCTCCACGCCCCGCGCAAGGTCGTCGCAACTCGCCGAAATCAGTGGTTCTGTTCGCGCGCCCCGTAAACGAAGAGCAAGGGATTTTCTTGACGTATCACGGAAAAGAGCTGCTGCATCTGCTCGAAACGTTGAACGAAATGGCGCACGCGCTCCCAGCTCAACACCGCAAGCTCCGAAGCCGCAATCATCTTCGCGAGCCCGAGCGCAGAATTCCGCGCCTCATCAGGATTCGTGCTCGAATGCGTCGCCAACGACATGAACTTCGACGCCCGCGCTTCGATCTTGTCGCTTGCGTCAGCGTCAAACGGCTCTATCGACGCAACCGGTCCGAGGTACTCTTGCTCATACTCCTGCATGCGCTGGTACATCCCAGCCAAAAGAGCATTCAGCTCCTCAGGGAACCGCTTCTTTTTCACAGGCACGAGGAACGACGCAAGACGATACCCACCTAAGCGCCAACGAGAGATCACTTCGGCTTTCGAGGGATCGCGTGTCGTTGGATGAATGTGCGAAATCATCGCTTCGCCGATGTCTCGAAAGAACTGCGACGACTCCGATTCACGCGCCTCACGTCGTGTACCTGTGTAATCCATGCAGCCTCCTACACCACGCAGTCCAACACCTAGCTCTTAGCCTGCTCCTCAATGGCTTCGTGATACATCTTGAGCAAATTCGACAACTCGACAAGAGACATCTTGCACATACCATCAAGGACCCCGAACATCTGCACGCCAACCACAGGATTCGCTTGAACTGAAGCTCCGAACATCAAAGAGAGACCTGCGAGATGAACCACACCTTCTTCCTCATCAAGGTTCGAAGTCTCGGCCGCCGTGACAATCTGATCAAAGATCGAGAGCTGCTCCTCAGATAGAGATTCCCTCAGCGCATCGAACTTCTTGCGAGTCTTGCAAAGGGAGACGAAGCGCGCGGTATCGAACGCGACACGCAGCTGAAGCTGATCAAAGAGCGAAGGTTCCCCAGAACCGTTCCCGTTCTCTTTGCTCTCTTCGCCCTGAGGGGTCGCATCTTCGACTTCAGCATCAGGTACTTCCTCAGCTCTCGTCTCCGCAGACGATGCTTTCTTCCCATTCGAGCGCACCTGAGACTTACCGTTTCCCTTCTCAGCCTCCGAAGCTTTTTCCTGTGCTCGACGAGCTTGCTCCTCCATCCAAGCTTGAAACTCTGAGCCTTCAGTCTTCCCACCAGGTCCTGAACTAAAACGCTGAATCGCTCGAATCACGTACGGCAAAACCTTGGGACCGTGCTCATTCAACATCTCCCAAGCTTTGAGCTTCATCTTTGCTTCTTCTTCGTCCTCCTTGTGCTTCTTGTTCCGCTCGTAAATGTGGTCTTCGGCATTCAGAGTGATCTCCCTGAGCTTCAACTCGCGATCGGTGTACTCAGTCACGACACCACTGAGCTGCTGAACCTGCTTCACGAGTGTGTTGAAAACAAGCTCGCCCTTCGCATCAATGCGCCCTTCTTTCTCGGACACATACCGGAGCAAGTCAGGCATCAAGCGTTCTGCGAGCCCAGCTTCGCCACCATTTCTCTCACGGCCATGCATGATCATCGCCATGTTCTGCACTTCTTGACCGCCGAAGATCTTGAAAAAGAACCTAGACCGATTGGGATGGTCTTTCCCGTGAAACACGAGAACATAGACACACTCACCGCCGAATTGAAACGCAGCATCGCGACACGAAGCCAGCTCGACTCCATGCACGATTGAATCGATGCTCACATGTTCGCCGTACAAGTCTCGCTCGTCCCACTCGGCGATTTCTCGCTCATGACCGTGAGCATCTCGATGAAGAAGCGTGAGCCGCACGATGCGACGATGATCTTCTTCACCGGCCTTGGTTGTCGGAGCCCGCGGCTTGTCTAGGCGAGCGTGTTGCGCGATTCCGTTCTCGACTTCTTGGCGCGTTTCCAGCGGAAATTCGTAGACTGTCATCGCCTCCCACCGTACGTCATCCACCCAAAACCGCCAAGCATCAGAACAAGGTCAATGGCACCAATACAACTACGTAAAACCATTCATCTTTTGACATACAGGCCGTACTCTGATACAACTAAACACTAATCGGATGACAGACACCCTCGCCATCGGTTCAAAGAGAAAAGGCAAGCAGCATAGTCGCCCAAATGCTGCGGTAAAAGACCGTCCGACGAACCCACTCATGATTCCCTTTGCAGAGGCGCACCGACTACTCAAACATTTGCCTGGATATTTCACGAGAACATCCGCAAGAACGCGAATCATCGAGGAAAACCAGATTCCGTACGAAAAAGTCGGCAAAAAGGGCGAAATATGGGTTCTTGGGCCTGCAGTCCACGACAAGATAGGAACCATCCCAGCTCACTTCACGGTCGAAACAGAAGATCAAAGACTGATAAAGCACTTCAAAGAAAAGGAAACAAACAACTATATCAGCGCAATGGAAACCGGATTAGCTTCTACGCTTACTCACGCTAAGCGCATATACGAAGAATACCTAATAGGTAAAGACGATCCGCGTGTACTCATCGCAAAAGCAAAAGAGGCCCACAATGAACGCCTTGCCAAACAAGAACTAGGCTGCACGGAATGTGTACGCACTTACCAAGGCGCACGCGATGACAGCAAACGTATCACTCGCGAAGTAACCGGTGATCGCGACATCTTCACGCTCGCCGAAGAATACGCCCTCATCGAACTTCAAGAATTCCGCTGCCCAAAGTGTCGACAGTGGCGCATCCCCGTGCCCCTCGACCGCATGCGAGAGTGTCTGCGCGCGATACGCGCACCTGCCACATCGACTTCAGAGGCCAACGTTGCGGAGACAGCGCCCTCGGACGCTGGATTAGTAAATCTCACGTCGCCGGAAACCGCAACGAGCGCGACCCTCTTGTCCGGCAGAGGCTCCGAAGAGCCGGACACCAACGCGCCCACCAAAAACGACGAGAAGCCAGCAGAATCGGCGCTCGAAAATCTTGTGCAAAATACAGGGCAAATAAACCAATAAAACCCATCACTTGTGACGCGAAAACGTCACGGATTTGTTTCTGCTGGCGGGCTCAAGAGTCACGGTGTTAGAACCGAAACTGGCCGAAACGCCTCGTTCGATGCAGATCGCGACGAGGCGTTTTCGTCCGAGGAGGTCGAAACACTGCCGACCAGACTGGCGTTTTCTGCCGCAGCATCGCGCTGTGAGCCCCTTAAACGCCGAACGCCGCGCCAGGGCTCGACTCCTGGGCGGCGCTTTTCCTAACGAAGTCTGGTCGGCGGCGCACCACCATGCGCACTCCGAAGCTTACCCATCGCATCAAGTATTGCAAGCGTTTTTCGCTTGACTCTACAGATTCATTAATTCCGCGCACTTGCAGTGCGGATCGGGCTGTCTGCCCATGAGCAATCGGCACGTGCGCAGGACTGCCGCCGCCATTGCGCGCGGACATCTACGCGCTCTCGCCAAGCGAGGAATCAAGCTCGATAAGCGTGGACGAGCACGCAAAGATGGCAAGCCGATCAAGCCCGAGCAGCTTGCGCGCGCTGTCGCGAAGCTCGCCAAACCAAAACCTCGCAAGACCGCGAAGCCCACAAAGCCTCACAAGCCCGCGAAGCCCACAAAGCCTCGCAAGCTCGCCAAGCCTACTCGCGTATCCGAGCGCGACGCCTTCATCCTCGAGTCACTCGAGCGAAACCATCTCACTCCCGAAGTCCGCAAGAAGTACCTCAAGAGCCTTTCGCCGAACGTGCGCAAGTCTCTCTCGGCCAGCACGAAAAAGGAGCTAACGAAGGAGAAAGCGAAGCCGACGAAGCGAAAGCCCAAGCCACGCGATCTCTCCGAACGCGATGCTTTCATCCTTGAGACTTGGGACAGCCTACCAACCGACGCGCAGCAGAAGTACTTCAAGGAACTCTCCGCCAAAGCGAAGAAGCGGCTCCCGAAGTCGGAGCGCGAACGCATCGAAGAGGAAGAGCGCGCTCACCAAGAACACCTTGCTGCTGAAAAAGAACGAGAGCTTCTACCTGTCGCTCAACAAATGCGAGAGGCGCTTACAGAAGCGATCAACCCAAAGGCTTGGGAAGCCATCAGACGAGAAGTTCTCTTCGATACGCAACGAACACGTGCCATTCTCATTCAGAAAGACAACGAAGTAGTAGAGGCGACAAACGAAATAGTCGCCAACGTACCAGAGCAGCCAAGCGGATTTCGCTATTACGCAATAATAGCAGCAGTAACACAATATCCTCCTGAAGCGGGTTACAGTCAGCGCGCTCTAAACACCGATGAGCCGCTCACAATTTTCTACTTTTCATCCGTGCCAGTAAACAACAGTAGAGATCTTCCAGGAGCCATTACTGCCGCTATCGAAAACATCAGAGCACAGCTCGCTGGCGATACGCCAATCGCCATCGTAGCCGTTCACATACGAACCGAAGCAATCAAAGAGTCATGAGCCGACTACTCCGACCATTCAAACGAGAGCCATCGCCAGTCATCGCACCAGGGGCATTTGACATCGAATCAAAGAAACCGCTGTCAGATGAACAAGGATTTGAACGACCATTCATGATCGGCTTGTACGTCAAAGGAGAATACAAGGCCTTCTTCGACGCTCCACACCTCAATCCACTCGACCCCGAACGAGCCTTCAAACCGGGCGGATGCATTCACGAGTTCTTTAGATTCCTCACTGAAACACCCGGTGGACGTGGTCTTCAATTCAAATCTAAAGGGAAAAAGCAGCCCAAAGTCATACTTTTCGGCCATAACGCTGGAGGATTCGATGCATTACACCTGCTTCGATGGCTTCGAAAGTATGAAAACGCCAAAAACTTCGACGTCAAAATCATCGCATCAGGCTCTCAACTACTAGAACTTCAGATAATAGAAAAAGCAAGCAAAGCTGAAGAGGAAGAGGCGCCATACAATGATGAAGAAGACGGTAACAACGAACCAGTCAAAAGAATTCGAACCAAGCAACTCCGCAAATGGGTATTCAGAGATTCAATGCGACTTGTTCCGGGCTCACTCGACTCGATTGGTAAAAAGCTTCTCCTGCAAACTCGAAAAATAAAAATGGATTTATCTACTCCAGTCAGTGATCACGCCGCCTGGACGAACTACAATACAGCAGACTGTAAAACAGTTACCGATCTCGTAGAAGTACTGCATACACAACTAGACAAGCTTGGTGGTCATCTCAAAATGACATTGCCATCGTGCGCGATGGACATGTTCCGTAGGCGTTTCCTCAACGAATTCCTTTACACGGCAGAATTCGACAAAAGGCCCAATCCACTGTTCAAAAAGAAAGGGCTCCCGCGCGAAAGACACTTCCCTGGCTGCCGAAGCCTCTGCGGCGCGTGTCGACAAGAGAAATGTCATAAGAGCTGCCCAAACGCTCAACAAGAGCGACCGGCATGCCCAGCGGCTCCATACGGATGCCTCCATGCTTGGCTAGCCCTATCGCCTACAGGCGCGCGCCACGGAGGTAGAACAGAAGTCTTTCATCATCAAGAAACAGAAGGCAAACTCAAATACTTCGACCGTAACAGTAGTTACGCTGCTGCCATGACTGACAACATGCCAGTAAAACTAAAGCACTCATTTGGACCAGGGCGTGGACCACAAACATTCGAAGAATGCAAAGTATATGCAGAGCAATACAAGCACATAGGCTTTATCGAGTGCATCGTAACAATCCCAGAGTCAGTAAACATACCACCACTCCCTATTGTCCATGAAGACAAGCTCGTTTTTCCTGTTGGCCGATTCTATGGTCGTTGGGACTGGACAGAGCTTAGGCACCTCGAGGAAATTGGCGGCAAAATCGAACTAATTCATAAAAGCGTTTGGTACATCAGTGCCCCACTACTGCGCTCTATGATGACAACACTATTCGATATTAGACTTCAGGCAAAAAGACACGGCAACACACCACTAGCCGAAACTTGCAAATTGATTTGCAACTCTGTTTACGGTAAATTTATTCAAAGCCCAGAGCGCGACGAACTATTCACCGCTATAATCGGAGCCGAACCCCAGGGTGCAGAAGCCGTGTCTCCTGAGGAACTCGTCTACGCAAAACAAGACGAGCCCATTCTGTGGCGGCGACCAAAATACACAGAAGCTGATTACTTTTTACCGCACATCGGCAGCCACATTACCGCACTCGCGCGCGAAGCCCTATGGCTACAAACCCAAAAAGTCGAAAAGCAAGGAGGTCGCGTTTATTACACCGACACAGACAGTGTCGTTTGCGACATCGATTTGCCATCTAGCGAAGTACTTGGTGAATGGAAACAAGAATACGGCCAAATAAAATCTCTTGCCGGCGACTTCGATTCTCCAAAATCATACATACTTACAAGCCTCAACCCCAAAGAATGCTTCGAAGATCACCACACAAAAGACTGTAAACACAAAAAAGAAAACGAAGATCCAGTATCGCTAGCCTGCAAAGGCTGTTCACTCGAACTTGTGCACATCAAAGGTCTTCATCGCAGCAAACATACTGTCGAAAACTACCAAAAGCTACGTCGAGGCGAAACAGTAGCGGTACCTGACCAACCGCCCAAACTCGGAGAGCTAATGGCAGACAATTTCCGTCACTACGAAACAAAAAATCGAGACAAGAGCAACCTGAAGTGGCGCGATGGCCTGACAGACGACCCTGTCGTAGGCAAGCGCATACGAGTCAAAGCGAACACAAGAGCACTCATCTTCGACGAAAATACACCGACTATCTACGTCGACAACGGTCAGGCTACCGAAACCACGCAACGCTCAGTCTTCGCCTTCTTCAAGAAGTGGAAGAAACACGTCGCCAAAGCGACACCCGACAAATCCACTACCAAGTCAGCCGAGACCAGGTAAAATCGAACAAACAAGCCATGATACCCGTCACGCAGACTGAAGTCGGAGACCGAGGCAACTGTTTATCTGCTTGCGTGGCATCACTACTTGAAATTCCGATCGAATGCGTTCCGAATTTCACAAGCGAACCGCACGAACCTCCAGGCATGCAGCCTATTCGGCTCAACGAATGGCTCTCAGACCTTGGACTTCGAGCTGTCTACTGCATGACAAGCACCATGCACCACGATCATGCAACACCAGATGGCTTCTACATCATCACAGGATTCTCACCTCGTGGCCGCCCACACGTTGTCATCGGGCACGGCAAACAGATTGCTCATGATCCGCACCCATCACGAGCTGGACTCGTCTCCATTGACGGTCTCATCCTCATCTGCCCAGCATGAAGCACTACATCCTCAGACGTATCATCCAAATTCCAGGCCGCATCATCCTCGCTCCCATTTGGCGTTGGCTCATCACCCGATAAGCTAAGTCGCTCAGCTTCCGCACTGAATCAATCCTATAAGAAGTCGATCGTAGATCATCTGACCAAGCTTCGTGCGCCCCCGCCCGATAGGAGCGCATGACGAGAGCCCCTTTCAGGTGCGCCTCCGCCCCACCCCTCCCCTCTCCAAAGCTCCCTGCGCCACCTCCTTACGACCTACGCGCGCTCCAACGATCTATTGCCGCGTAAGCGGTAAGCGCCACGGCTCGCGCGTTCCCCCCATTCA
>Ga0210395_10000043_pt1 | contig 135020 bp, 105 predicted proteins | sample IncBWH4OmetaG_FD_150861 | JGI IMG/M metagenome (GOLD analysis project Ga0210395, IMG submission 150861) | Forest soil microbial communities from Barre Woods Harvard Forest LTER site, Petersham, Massachusetts, United States - Inc-BW-H-4-O ... | reverse complement strand
AAATCTCAGATTTCCCCGGGGCCCCTGCGCGGCCATTCACCTGGAAGGAGATCGACGCGAAATTCGACAAGATGGTCGCGGCGCGCATAGACGATGGACTAAGCCAAAAAATCAAAGCTGCCGTGTGTTCACTGGAGAACATCCAGATCAGCGAATTGATGAAGCTGCTGGCCTTCGCCAAGACCGAAGAGATGGCGGCCTGACGCGGTATCGTCATTGGCGTGCTCAGAGAAATTCGGACCAAATATGCAACATTAAGCACGCCCGTGTGTTTCTTGCTGAGTTGCAGCGGAAGGTGCCAGTCAACGATGATGATTTGATTCCGGCTAATCTGCCGCGCCAAGCTCTTCGGAACGAGTTCTTCGCATTGTTAGCGGATTGTCAGCTAACCTGACTTTACCAGGATTACGTCAGTCTTGCCGGTCAAGGAGTAAGCGCGAATCGCTCCCTTAGCCGACTTCGCGGTACCAACCCGATTAGGGCGGCGGTCAAGCTCCGCTGCAAACGCGAGCATCGCGTTTGGCCTTACTCAAGGATTTGTTGAAGTGCTGCTCCGCCTTCTGCGATGAACGGCTCGCATCAAGCTTCTGCGGCTGGAGGAACCGCCTCGGCTGCGCCAAAGCTACGAAACAGAGCCACAACGCGATCGGAGGCATCGGGTGCGTAGAACATCTCTGTGTTCACCATCGTGTCTTCCGTCATATGCCGCATGCGGGCAAACATCTCGGCTTCGTACGCCGCGATCGCGTCAGAGGATGTGTCTTGGCTGAGAAGGAGCCGTGACAGCAGCAGGGCGTCGAGCATCGCCATGTTTACGCCCTCGCCTGCGTACGGTGGCATCATATGCGCTGCATCGCCGATCAACGTGACGTTGCGCTTCGGCTCCCAATGCTGATCTGTCGGGCAAACGAGTAGTGGGCGCCAGACCATAGACGCGGCTTCCTTGAAAAGAGGATCCCATATCTCGCTCCACCCCTGGAAGTTGGCGTGGAACCATGCCACTCGCTGGTCCGGACCGCTTGCCTCTTTGAAGCTACGCCTCGCGGAGTCGCCACGGGTCTTCACTCCTGCGTAGAGCAGCACGCTGCCGTCAGGCTTCGTACCCATGCCAATGGTTCTTTCGCCTCCCAGAGCGATCAGTGCTGATCCGCCGAGAAGATCCCACAACTCAGGGATCATCTGTTTTGCTCCAGGAACGAGACCCTCTACACGTGAAACTGTTCGGAGAAGACATGACGAAGCAGGACGCGCTGATGCTGATTCTCGAAGATCAGCACGAGCATTTGGGGCAGTCGATCGCGTACGCGCGGACCAACGGCGTGGTTCCGCCCTGGTCTAAGTAGTAGCGCCGCGCGGTCTGGCCCGGTTCTCATCGCATAGCGCACCAGTTGACTTAATAAAACAAGGATGATCTCATGATTCGTAGCTGCAATCTTATATTGTGTTGTTTTCTTATGGGACTAACGCTCAATGCGAGCGCACGGCAGTCTACTCCTGCATCTGCGCCGCCTCCGCCAGTGGGAACACTTGCAGGGCATCCCTGACTGGCCTGCGGCAAAGAACCCCGGCGACGTGGACACTGTGGACCACCTGGTAGCTTCGCTCTATGACGTGGTCTCCGGCCCAGCTGGACAGCGCGACTGGGACCGCTTCCGCGCGCTGTTTGTGCCCGACGGTCGGCTTGCCTGGATTGTTCCGGAGTCTGCGGCCAAAGGATGCACCGGCACGCAAGGGTGATGCCGTTTCCCTGACTCCCGACATGTTCATGCGCAAAACGATCCCTACTTCACGGAACCGAGCAGCAGGTCACTATGACCGCCGACATATTTCGTCAGTGCCTGCACGCTCACGTCGACGCCGTGGTGGAACGCGTCGAATAGCACACCGGCTGCATAGGTATTGTCCAGCGCCACCGGCACGCCGCTCGCCCTCGCAGCGGCAACGATGGCCGGCACGTCCTGCACCTCCATTGTCACCGACCCTGGGCTTTCGGCCCAAATGAGCGCCGTATTCGGCTGGACCAGCTCCGCGATCCCCGCGCCAATCGCCGGATCATATGTCTCGATCTCGATGCCCAATCCCTTGAGCAGCCCAGCGGCCATCTCCTTGCTCGCTCCATAAGCACTGTAGGGCACGAGCCCGTGGCTGCCGGCCTTGCAAAAAGCGAGATAGACGACTGCGATGGCCGCTTGGCCGCCAGGCACGACGAAGCTGTGATGCGCACCTTCGAGCTCCGCGATCCGCGCGCCCAACTCGAGCACCGTCGGACTGCCATAGAGACCATAGGTATAGCCGTGAGTCCTCTGCCGCCAGTCGTCGATGATGTCCGCCGCCTTGTCGAAGACGACGGTCGAGCCGCGATAGACGGGAGTGGCCAGCGACTGGAAGCCGTCCGACGCAAGGGTGGATGGACGCAGCAGTTTCGAACGCCAGTGCACGAAGGTCTCCTGTTTTATGCTGAAGAGTGGGCTTTTGCCACGAAGCGATGTCCTATCACTCAGCTTAGCAGCGCCGGGCTGCACCACCAACCCCACCATATAATGCTGAGGGTGACAAGAAGAAATAGTCCTGTAGGATTTTGTGCTCCCTGCTCTTTCGGTTTGATGTTTCTGATAAATTCTGTTACCGGTAGCTGATCCCTTGAACAGTAGACTCCAAGAACTCGATCAAGCTGCATTGAATAGCGACGACTGAGAATCCCTCGCCCCGGAACGTGCCATTTTCTTGCAGCACCCTTATAGGCTCCAGATAGCGCAGAGATAGGCGCGCGTAGAAATAGCTGTCGAACACCTCCTGCCATCGTGCCGGGTCGTTACCAGGCACGAGCGCCGCGCGGCAAGCTTTCCAATCATCAATAGTCTTGGAGCCCGCGATATTGACATCGCCGGGTCCCTTCGCTACTGGATGTCTTCGTCCCATACGTCAACCCTTGCTCAAGCGTACGTGTTCGGCCATCAAATAGGAAATATAGCTCCGGATCAAATTGCAAAATAGCCGCGCCTCGTTAGGTTGAATGACGACGCCCGTCTTCAAGTCGGTTCCGTGCCGGATTCCACCGCCAGTGCAGGTCGCACTCGGCCGCTTTCGCCACATGCGGGATTTCGTAGAGACGACCGGATGGTTCAGTATTCTCTATCAATACGAATTTGGATGAGAGCGCATACCGCATGACTTTCTGAATTACACTCTCGCTGCCTTATCGGGCTGCTCCTTGATGATGTAGGTATAGTAGCCAAGTTCTTGCAGCTTGGATTCGATTCTCTTTAGCCGGGCCAAGGCGGGACCGCTGTCTTTCCCCAGGATCAGCACAGAATCGGAGTTCTCAAGGATCGAATCGGCACGGTGCCACACCAAGTCGAAGGCTGATTTGATCGATTACACGACCAATTCAGGCGAAGTGTTGCGCGGAATATTGAGATTCCAGCGCACGAAGATGTGAACATCTTCGTCATCCCGCGATGGATCTGAGAAAGGATGCCCTTCATGAGAGAGGCGGCGGATTGCGCGCTCCATTGCCTCGGCAAAGGCGTAAGCCGAGAATTTGTGCTCCCAGTACTTCGTGTACAAATGTTCTTGAATCTCACAGACCAGTAACTCGCCCTCACGAGTGATCGTTGTCTCGGGAAAGTAATTGTCCATTACCAGGACAGAGACATCCTCGGGCATTTCTTGCAAGTTCAGGCGTTTCAATTCCTCAATGCCGATGGGATCACCATCGCGGTCGCGGAACTCTTCCCACTCGTCTGGCAGGGCTGCGTCATCATCGTCGAATTCATCGTGGCCGTCAGAAGACATGTGAGTTCCTTTGTCTGTACTGAGCATTCTTGGTGCAATCGTTAACGAATGTAAACTATTTTGGCGTTGAAAGATTACGACCCATAAAAGGGGTTATGAGCCCCAATGGGTTGGGGGATTACGGCGAGAAATGATTGGTCGCCTTGGAGCGGCCAGGCGGGTTCCATGGACCAGTTTTGCGCAGATATGATGAGAACCACGGCCTGCGTCCAAACATTCGCCTGGATACCCTTTCGCAGTGAGCTAGTGAGAGCGGATATGTCCTTGTCGGAATTACCATGGTGCATGGCGTGAGGTGTTGAGAAGGTGGTCACAAAGGCTGCCCGCACCTCGGAGACGCTCCAGTCGCCCCAGACCCCGCCCTGACAGACCAATCGCCGCAGAATGGCTTCCGAAGGCTGCTTCCAGAGCACCCCCCGCCAGACCTGAACATCCCGTCCACATGCGCCTGCTACCGCTCTGTCAGACCTTCTCGGCACGCGAACTTGTCGCAGAAAGATTTGAGCTTTGCCTTCACGCGTGGTGCAATATTGCCATGATTCAGCCAAATGGACTGTTGGGTTGGTGGAGCCGCCATTCGCTTGTTTCGTTACTCATCACGGGAGGAGCACTCGCTGGAGGCATACCGAAATATACGGAGCTTATCCAGCGTGGCATTGAGGAACGGTAGATTCTGTTTTGCTTTTTCTTATCCACGAGCGTGGGAGCGTCAGACTTCAACAAATAGTGACGGGCATACAATCTCGCACCCTGAAGCCACATCTTCTCCGCAAAGCACAGCTGCGACCGGCCAATGGCTCCATTCGTCGAAGCTATTGGCAAAGCATTTTCCGAGTGATGTTTGGAATGGCACACTCACATCGAGGAGGCGGCGCAAACCCCGAGAGAATTCTCTTGCAGCCAGCCAATTTGACAATCAATTGACAACTGGATCGTATCCCGAAACCCCCATCGCACGTCCAACGTTCTGTTTTACGGCTGGGAACCCGGCATTCAAGGTCTCGCAAGACCTCACAAAACAGATTGGCTTATGCCGATTGTGAAGATCGGGTATCGCAGTGTGTTCAATGAAATAAGGAGAATGTAATGAACTTAGCAGATTTTGTGCACAACAAAAATCGGAGCCTTACACCGCTTGCGATTCTCGTTCTCGGTCTGTCGCTGTCCACAATCACCAATGCACAGGGCTCGGGAACCATCCATCAACTGTTTGCTTTCAGCTGCAGTACTGGCATCAATAGTGAGACGTGTGCACAGGGCGCGCGGCCCGATATCATCCTTCAAGCTTCAGATGGAAATTTTTATGGTGCGGCGCAAGTCACCGATGAGGGAGTCTCCGATCCCCAGGGCGGCACACTTTTCAAACTGACGCCTTCGGGGGAGTTTACTAAGCTTTTTACCTTCACCCAAGGCAGCAGCGGGTTCTTGAACGGCAACAACCCGGCAGCTGGCTTTGTGGAAGCCAACGATGGATTCCTTTACGGCGTAACCTTTAACGGCGGCAAGCAGAATGACGGCGTGCTCTTCCGGATTAGCAAAACGGGCAGCGGGTTCAGGGTTCTGCATAACTTCTGCTCATCCGCAAACTGCGCCGACGGCAGTATTCCCGACGGCCTCCTGCTGGGACAGGACGGCAACCTTTACGGGACGACACTGGACGGCGGATTGTCGGTCAACCCGTGCCCAACTTCCGGCTGTGGCACGATCTTCCGTTTCGAGCCGACGACTGGCGCTTTTACTGTTCTCCACAGACTGACCGCCGATGCTGATGGTCTTCAACCATTCGGGATGACGCAGGCCAGCAACGGCAATTTCTATGGTATCTCGCAAGGTCTCGACGTCCATGGCTTCAATGAGGACATCTTCCAATTCACGCTGGCGGGTAAATTCACGGTTCAGTTCAAGTCGGTCGCGCTCGATCTCGGCATTAGTGGGCTGACACAAGGCGCCAACGGCAATCTCTATGGAGCCTTCGAATCCATTTCCGCGGGCGAGATCAACTTTTTTGAAGTTAGCCCAGAGGGCACCGACTTCGTGGCCTTTGCACCATTCACCGCGCTGGCAGGAACGACGACCATTCCTTCGCTCTTCCTGGCTTCCGACGGCAACCTGTGGGACACCAACTTTACGGACTCGGCCGCTCCGATGGGCAGCGTCTTCTCGATAAACCCGCAGAATGGCGCGGTGCTTGAGACATTTGCTTTCGATGGCGGCAACGGTCACTCGCCAATGGCAAGCGTCATCCAGGCCGCGGACGGCAGTTTGGTGGGCACGACGGAACTTGGTGGCACAATCTCCGGCGGGAGCAACGAGTTTGCCGACGGCACGGTCTGGACTCTGGATGCAGGCTTACCCGCGCCGGGCCCCGCCATTACATTGCTTAACTCGACCAGCGGCAGCGCGGGTTCGACGGTGCTGATAAACGGCAATAACTTCATTGGCACCAGCGGCGTCAGCTTCAACGGAGTCAGCGGCTCGCTCCAAGTGCTCAACACTCAGTTTGTCAACGCAACCGTACCTGCCGGCGCCACTACGGGCCCGGTTACAGTAACTAACGCCGGTGGTACAGCCACCAGCACGCAGACGTTCACCGTTAACTAGCCGGGAGGCGCGCTCCCGCTTCGAGGACGGGATGCATTCAAGGCGCGGCTCGCTGTCATTGGAACTTCGCTGAATGACCAATGCGAACGCGCTTTTAACAACATGCTGGTGAGAACCTCACGCTCAGGAAGCGAGTCACGGGTTCTCGCCAGCGTGCGAGTTTTGAACGTATTCGCGCAGGGACGCGCGGTCCGGATTATCTTGGACGCCCAACTCGGAGCGAAGAGGATTAACGCCCGGTTGCGGCAGGACTCAAGGGCCAAATCGCTCCTGGTAGCTCTCTTCGAGCCAAGTCATGGCTTGATCTCCATCGAGATGCATAGACTCCGGGATTCAGACTTAATAGCCAGCACCCGTTTACGAAACTTTACCAAGCTCTCGTAGCTTCTTTTGGTGCTCGGCGATATGCTGGCTTCAAGCGGCCTCGGAAGAAGTAACCAATCACACGATGTCGGTATCTTGCGCTATGCTGGTTTCTGAAGACAGCACGATGCGAACGCAGGAAAACGCTCTGCACAATAGCGAGGAGCGAACTCGCTTAATCCTCGACTCCGCCACGGAAGCCATCTGTGGCTGCGATTCAGAAGGTACCTGTCTTTTCTCAAATCCTTCGGCGGCGCGCATACTTGGATACGAAGATCCCGCGGAATTAATTGGGAAAAACATGCATGCGCTGGAACACCATACCCGAATGGACGGTACCCCGTATCCAATTGAAGAATGCCCCATTTATATAGGCTTTCAAAAAGGCGAAAGCGTCCACCGAGACGATGAGGTCTATTGGAGAAGGGATGGTACGAGCTTTCCAGTGGAGTATTGGTCTCATCCTGTCATTCGAGAGGGTAGAACCCTCGGCGCGGTTATAACATTCATCGATATCACAGATCGGAAACGGGCGGAAGCCGCGCTCCGCAAAAGCGAAAAAGAACTCCGCACCATTATCGAAACCATTCCGGCTTTCGTCGTGAGCGCTCGCCCTGATGGGTCCGTGGATTTTCTAAGTCAAAGTTTACTGGATTACGCGGGCTTCCCCAGGGAGCAGTGGCTGGGCTGGGGGTGGAGGGATTTCCTCCATCCCGAAGATGCCGACAGGGCTGTAAACAAGTGGCGGGTCGCGTTGGCGAGTGGTGAACCTCTCGAGTTAGAAGCACGCCATCGGCGGGCGGACGGAAAATATCGCTGGTACCTGGTCCGCCAAGTACCGCTGCGGGACGACAAGGGAGACATCGTTAAGTGGTATGGGACCCTCCACGACATTGATGACCGAATACAGGTGGAGATGGCGCTCCGCAAGAGTGAAGAGCGGAATCGAATCCTGCTTCAGATTAACAATGCCATCATCACGAATTTGACCCAACAGGCACTCCTGCATTCCATTTCCGAGGCCTTGCATCCTGTCTTCCCGTTTGACCGATGCGCGATTACGCTTTATCAGCCGGAGAGAGACTCATTCCGTTTCCTCGCGGTGGAGGGAGAAGTGCCCTCGGACTACTTTAAGACGGGGCTGGAGCTTAGCCGCAACGAGACCTGCGGCGGTTGGGTATTCGAACATTTGCAACCTCTCGTCCGCCGCGATCTTGAAAAAGAGCAGCAGTATCTGAATGAGCGTCGCCTTGCCGCAGAGGGTATCCGGTCGATGTGCGTCGTGCCGCTGCTTTTCCAGGAGAAGTGTATCGGCACGCTCAGCCTGGTGAGCCGGAAAAAGGATCGCTATACGGATGAAGATGCCATGTTCTTGCAGGAAGTGGCGAACCAGGTCACATTGGCAATTCAGAATATGCGGTCCTACGAGGAGATTGACAGCCTGAAGGCCAGGTTGGAAAAGGAAAACGTTTATCTCCGGGAGGAACTGCGCGCGGAGCACAACTTCGAGGAGATCGTCGGCAATAGTCCAGCACTCCTCAAGGCGCTCCACGCCGTCGATCAGGTCGCTCCGACAGATTCAACCGTGCTCATTTACGGGGAAACGGGGACGGGAAAGGAACTCGTGGCGCGCGCGATCCACAGCCGCAGTACCCGGAATGGCCGTGCCTTGGTGAACGTGAACTGCAGCGCCATCTCGGCTGGCCTGGTGGAGAGCGAACTTTTTGGCCATATGAAGGGTGCTTTCACGGGAGCGCTGGAGCGGCGCATCGGCCGCTTCGAGCTTGCTCACGGCGGCACGATCTTCCTGGACGAGATCGGCGAGCTGTCTCTGGAGACGCAAGTGAAGCTGCTCCGCGTTCTACAAGAACATGAGTTTGAGCCCGTAGGGAGCAGTCGTTCTTTGCGTGTCGACGTGCGCGTGATTGCCGCCACCAACCGCAACCTCAGTGAAGCGGTCCAGGCGGGCCGCTTCCGCTCAGACCTTTTCTACCGCCTCAACGTATTTCCTATTGAGGTTCCCCCTTTGCGAGAACGCCGATCCGACATTCCACAGCTGGTGGCTTTCTGCATATCCCGGTTCTCCAAGCGGCTCGGGAAGAAAATCGATGGCGTTTCGCGGGAATCGATGGAGAACTTGGTGAACTATCTATGGCCCGGAAACATTCGGGAGCTGCAGAACGTTATCGAGCGCGCAGTCGTTTTGTCCGTGGGTCCAACCCTCCGCCTGGACCGCGACCTTATGCCGGTGGTCGCCTCTACGAAAGGCATCGCGGCTCCGGGGACAGATGCTGCAGGGCATCAGCAGGCTGATCTCGAATCTCCAAGACTACTTCTAACGCTGGACGAGGTAGATCGAAACCACATCCTTGCCGCTCTTCAACATGCTGGTGGAGTGGTGGATGGTCCAAAAGGTGCGGCGAGGATCTTGAATCTCCACCCAAACACGCTGCGCCACCGAATGGATAAGCTCGGCATCAAGGGATCTCGTCACCGCCCATCGTAGTTCCTCCTACCCCAACTGGCGCGTGATTACCGTATGTGGTGGTTCCGGCTCTCAGTCCAGGCCCCTGGAGGAGTGTGCAGTCTGCGCACCCCAGGAGGCCGGAGGGCCAACCGATAGCGAAAAGCCTTCGCAACTTATTGATTCTAGATAAATATTGGCTCAAGCGGCCGCGGCGGGTTCGGGGAGAAAGCTTCCCACCCGACCCGATTTTGTGAAGGGCACCTCAATTGCTTTATCAAGTGCAAAGGAGATCAGGTGAGCCGCGATGCTGAGGGTCACGGTTGTCGAATCGTCGAGAGGTGCCGTAACTCTTCGGGTCGAAGGTCGGATAACGGGTTCCTCGGTCGAGGAGCTCCGCCGAGCATGCGATGTGCATACCTTCGCCGAGGAGGTTCAATTGTCCCTCGAGCTGGCGGACGTTTCATTCGCCGATGCCGCAGGGATCGTACTCCTCAAGGAACTGCGGAGTCGTGGCGTCGGTCTTCTGCGTACAAACCCGTTTATGGCCGAACAACTCAAAGATGGAGCATCCTCTGACGAATCTAGAGCCAGTTAAAGAGTGAAATGGCATTTGGGACAACGGGCCCGGCATTCCCCCTGAACGATTCGGGAATCCGTTTTCCACGATGTGCGAAAAGTTCTCAGTAATTGACGCCGCACGCCTAGCACGTCAGAGCGGCTGCAAACGGGGTTCGAGCTGATTCAGGAGAAGCAAATGGGGAATATTGGACTTAGCTCACAAGGGATGGTCGGGTTCGGGGCTTCGTCCTCCCAGGACGATCGACCGTCGGCAGGGTTTGAAGAATTAGCCATGCCCCTGTTCGATTCCCTTTACAACTTCGCCAGCTGGCTTGTGCACAACAAGAGCAATGCCGAGGATCTCGTACAGGAGACGTATCTGAAGGCTTTGCGCAATTTCACGTCGTTTCAGCCCGGCACCAATTTCCGGGCGTGGATGTTTCGAATCCTCAGGAACACTTTTCTAAGTTCACGCTCGACACTCGATCGACGCATGACTGTTGAGATCGAGTCGGAGGACGACGTCGAGGTGTTGCCCGTAGCTTCCGCCACTCCTGAATCACTGTTGATCGAGCGTTCGCGCAAGAATGCCGTTCAGAACGCAATCGAGCAACTGCCGGTCATCTTCAGGGAAGTCATTTTACTGTGCGATGTCGAAGATGCGTCTTACCAGGAGATCGCGGAGATATTGTCGATCCCGATGGGAACTGTTATGTCGCGCCTGGCCAGAGCGCGGAAGGCGGTTCGCAAGTCTGTGGTGAGCGATCCGCAGGCACCACTATTGAATGCCCGGTCTCATCAGGCCGAGACCGAGCAGAAGGTTACTTGAGGCATAAGCAATCGGCGAGTCGTGCAGAAAGAGGAAGCTAATGGCAAGTACGATTCTAAGAACCGCATTGGACCCTGACATCGTTGAAATACGAGATGCGATAAGGGATCGGATTTTGGTCATCGAGGGCGACGATGCCTTACGAAAGATTCTGCGACGGCTTTTCTCCTCGGAAGGATATAAGGTCGATGCCGTCCCCGATGCCGCTTGTGGCCTGGAGAGACTTAGCCAAGGAGTCCCATCCGCGGCGGTCATTGACCTACCTCGTCCGGGATCTTCAGGATGCGATCTTTGCAAAAGGATCGCAAATTCGATTCCTGGTCTGCCCCTCGTAATTCTTAGCGCGTGCTCGGATGTCACGGACAAGGTCCTTTTGCTGGAAATGGGCGCCGATGACTACGTGACCGTACCGTTCAGTCCGAGGGAACTCGTGGCGCGTGTACGCGCGCTAATCAGACGAGCATCCCGTGTTAATCCGGAAGGCGTGTATGTCTTTGCAGACGTGAAAGTGGATTCTTCCAAAACCGAGATCACTCGTGCCGGCGAGAAGATCCCGGTTACTCGAAAGGAATTCAAGACACTGGAGTTCTTGACAAAGAATGCCCAACGCGTGATCTCGAGGGATGAACTTCTCGACAAAGTGTGGGGATACGAGAACTATCCCTGTACGCGGACGGTGGACACCCACATGCTGAAGCTACGTCAGAAACTGGAGAAGGACCCTTCACGCCCGTCACACCTTCTCACAGTACATGGCCTGGGCTATAAGTTTGTGCCTTAATCTCTCGGCTATCACGGTCGTCCGATCTATGACGCGGCTTTAAACAATTTGGCAAGACTATCGATGTTCGCAGCACTAGCATCGCCGATCACGAAATAGCGAAGGCCGCCCTGGCTCCATGTTTCCATGTTGAACGACAATCTCCCAGGCTTATCGGAGCTGTCATTCAATCGGGCCGGCAAGGACCGTTCCTGGAACACGAACACAGAAATATGGTGCTTCCCCACGTCGTAAATGAGATGCGCACCCGGGTTTTGCTCAAGATACGTCATCCGCCCGCCTAGCAGAGAAAAGTCGCTATTCTGGAGTTCCGGCAAATTGAACGCAAAAGGAATCTTTCCCTGGAACCAGGGTTTCACCGTGTGCCGATCGGTGGAGATCACATCCACCGGCGATGAACTGGCCAGCGTGGCCACATGCAGGTCTGCAATCTCGCTGAAGACCTGGTCACTGCCGGATCGGTTGCCCAGGTAGGTTGAAGTCAAAGTTCCAACCACGAGAACGACGGCTGCCACCGCCGCCGCTAACATCCATCCATGGAGGAAAGTGCGCCGCGGCTTGGACGCAATGCCGCGCTGGATTCGATTCCGGAACTCAGCACTGGGAGTGAAACGCTTTCCAGCCAGATGAATCGCGCGCTTCAACTGTACGCGTGAAAGGACATCGGCAGAGCAGGAGGGGCAAGTGCGCACATGAGCGTCGAAAGTTCCCATCTCCTCTTGCGGAAGCTCTCCGTCCAGATAGGTGTCGAGTCGTTCCTTCCAGGATTCACAGACCATGGTTTGTCTCCCTAGCAATTCGTAGTCCTGCTTCTTGTTGCAAATGTGGCCGCAATTGATTCCGTAGAGTTCGCCGGGCACGCGACAAGCGCGACATTACGGTACCGATGGGAACCGCAAGCGTGTCCGAAATCTCTTGATACGACATCTCCTCGACCTCACACAAAAGAAGGATCTCTCGGAAATGTACGGGGAGTTCATCGATCGCACTCTGCAGCGATTCGTGGTTCAATCTCGCCAAGAGAAGTGTCTCTGGTGTGTCGTGCTCAATGGCAGGTTCCAAGACCTCCTCTTCTTCATCGAAATCGAGAGGCACGGTCATTGTAACTTTCAGGCCCTTGCGAGAGGTCAAGAATGTGTTCCGCAAGATGCGATAGATCCAAGCCCGAAAATTTGTGCCTAACTGAAAAGACGAGAACCCTTTCAACGCCTTTACGTAGGTTTCCTGAACCAAGTCTTCAGCGTCATCGCGATTCTGCGTGAGCCAGTGAGCGAAGTTGTAAAGCTGATCGAAGAGCGGAATGGCCAGCTCTTCGAACGAGTCGAGTTGGAGATTCGCTCCGGACAGGTCCACATAATAAGAACTTCGGAGTCCTGAATTTATTCCCTTCAAGACAACAAATTCGTTGGGGAGAACCAAGTGTGAGGCTAAATGATTTGCATGAAAACACTGCAATCACGCTGACCGCTTCTCATAAGGACCCGAATAACCCCCGCTGCTGTTGAAAACTAGCTTTCTACTTAAATATTCCATCGAGTGGAATCAATTTGTCCTGCCGCTCAAGACCAACTATGCGATCCACGCGGAATAAAACGTTAAAAAGTCCGTTATCCATAGGTGAGCTCATTTCACAGGAGACGGATTGTGAACAGATGGTAAACCCTTTCGATCTCAAGACGGCGCTTTTGGCGAAACACGCGCAACATGTGGTGCTGGTCCATTTTCCGATCGCGCTGTTCATCACGGCGGTGGCGTTCGACGTTATCGCGCAATGGACGAAACGACGCGGCCTGGCGGCTGCGGCGTACTACAACTTGCTCGCGGCTGCGATTTCAACGCTTCCAGTTGTCGTCACTGGGCTACTCGCGTGGCAGTTTCAGCTTGAGGGACAGAAACTGAAGGGCATTCTATTGCTGCACCTCGTTCTGGCGTGTGTTTCAACGGCGATGATCTGGCTGGTCTGGTGGGTGCATTTCCGCTCCCGAAGACGGTCGGTGTACCTGCCACTCTACTGCTTTGCGCTTGAACTTCTGGCAGTCGGCCTCGTTGCCGTTACCGGTCATCTGGGTGGTTTTCTAAGCGGCGTGAACCTACCGGGTTAAATGCTCCGAGGAGTTCCAGCTTGCGGTTCGTAAGCGGGAGGCACACCGGAACGGAAAAAAGTTTTGTTACTTAAACTTTACGCACCCGATACATCTTGCTGACAACCGCCAATCCTCGCGAAGGTACCTTCTTCACTGTGGCCGACGCGCAGACATGGGATGCAGCGAAGTAACGTCGCATTCTAGATCGTCTGCTGTTTGGCAAAATCGTTTCGAGGCTCCGTGGTTTCCTGGAGACGTACGGGAATTGGATATTCCCGAGTAGAAGCTTTCAACTTAAGTATGTCTGAGGCCACCCCGTGCAGAACGAATCACGTTTCGATCTTCGCATTCTCGTTCCCAGAACTGTCGAACTGAGAACGTCAGGTCATTCGACGCTCCAAAGATTATCCCGGCTCGCTGCCGCATTGTCCTTGATGGCCGGATCGGTCGCCGCCACATACGCGCAGTCCACCACGCCAACTCCGGCCGGTCCCGCACCCGTTCAGACGGCGGTCTTCAAGGGCAGCGCTTCGTCCAGCGGTTGGATCGACTTCACGCCGATCACGAACTTCGGAATCTATTTGCCCGTCAAGGTCAATGGTCACGATTCGATGGCATTGCTTTATGGCGGGCCTTCAAACATCGACAAGAGTTTCGCCGAGTCTGCCGGCCTGGCGGCCAGGAAAGAAGGCGCGAGCTCGGTGAATGGGATTCAGATCCAGCTAGGTGACTTGACCCTGCAGAACGCCGGGGCAAAGACAGACGATCTGCAGAAGCAGGGCTACGACGCCAAGATTCTCGGCCAATCCGTACTCTTCCGGCTGGGGGAGGAGGTGTTCAATCAAGTGGTGGTGGACGTTGACTACGCCCACCATCGTGTCGCCTTTCGCGATCCTAGGACTGTGACCAAGCCCGCCGGCGCAATCGAGGTTCCGCTGATCGAACTGGATGGCGAACGCGTGCTCCCCCTCTCAATCGATGGCGCGGCTCCGGCGCAGTTTGAGTTGGAGCTGGGTAACGTCATCGGCCCGCTAATGGTCACTCCGGCCTATGCCGCGAGGCAAAATCTGCTCGAGGGTCGTCCTACCTCTCAGCGTATGTCGGGCCGCTATTCGGAGACCGTCGTTAGTGTCGATCACTTGAGCTTCGCCGGCATCGACTTTGCGCGGGTGCCGATCGCGCTCATACCCGACACTGAATTGCCGCCGCCCTCGATCACAGGCGGCGTCGGACTGCCGCTGCTGGCCAAGTTCAGGCTGATCATCGACTACCAGCACAGCCGGCTCTATGCGATCCCCAACTCGGGAACGGCGATGACTTCCATCGAAAAAGACCGGATCGGCCTGGTGCTGGACAAAAAGGTCACCAATGGTTTTTCGGTGGCATTTGTATCCCCCAACAGCCCGGCTGAAGCGGCAGGGTTCAAGAAGGGCGACAAGATCAACCTGATCGACGGAAAGCCGTATGAGGCCTGGCCTACTCAGGCGATCATAAAATTTCAAATGGCAGACGCCGGAACGATTCACATTTTCACGATGGCAGACGGAACCGAGCGGCAGATCAAGGCGAAGGACTTTTTCTGATGGGGGCTGGCCCATCCTTTCCATTCATCCCATCTCACGCGGGCGCCCCGTCAGGCGCGGCTACGGAGAGCTCAGCTGCAGCTTCGCGAAAGCCTGAACAAGCACTTCGGCGAGCGGACGACATCTGCGCGAGCGGTTCAAGTTCTCGCAAAACCCTGACAGACACCGTAGAGACTCGATGGCTACCGCTCAGCTCTTCTGAAAAATCTGCCAAAGCTGGTCGAGCTTCTATTTCCACCAGGAATAAAACCGCCTCAGTCCGGTTATCAACTGTGAACGCGCTATAAGAACAGCGAAGGCCAGGGGCACTTAAGTGGCTTTTTGAGCGACGTAAACCTCCCTGGTTTGGTTTGCAACCGTTGGGATTCGGAATAACAAAGAGGCACTTATGACGGTAAATGTGGAAAGTACATCGCAGAAATCTACGACGCGCACGGGCGAGGTCGGGCTGTTGGAATTCTTTGCGCAAAAGCGCGCCTGCGACGACCGGGATCGTGAACTAGCGTGCTCCGACGCCAGGGCATTGGCGCGGGGAATCAGGAATGGGCTGCTCACGGTGATGCCGTTGTGGCTAGCGCTCGCCTGGTGGTTGGCAAGGTGATGAAAAGGGTCTTATCTGTTCGGCTAACCTGCTTGGTGCCCGCTGAGAATATGTCCTCGCAACCGGCGACGAGACTTTTGTCCAGGCCGCTACCGACTGAAGAACCAGTTACTACTAGACGGGAATTGACAATCAATTGACATACATCCGCATCTCGCCGTTGCTCGCCGCGTCTAACCTACGTGCCTTGTGAACAACATTACAACAGAGGTGCGGACTTACTTCTGGAATAGGGCTTCACGAGCGCAGTTATCAGCAATCAAGTTCAATCTAAAAGGAGGAATTACAAAATGAGTTACGGAAAGTGTTGGACCGCCATGAGCAAGGGGTTGGCGGTAGCATCAGTAACGGTGGTGCTTGCGGCCGGTTCCTGGTGCGCAGCTCAGGATCAGGAGACCGTGTTTCATACTTTCACTGGTATCGAAAATAATTCTGGTGAAGGTCCTGCTGGGGGCCTGACCTTTAACGCGAGCGGAGACCTTTTTGGCACGTTCAGTACGGGCGGTGTTGGAGAGTTCGCCGACGGCGGGGTTTTCGAATTGACGCCGAAAGCGGGTGGTGGCTTCACCTACCAAAAGATCCACCAGTTTTCGCAGGCAACGGGCGACGGGTCTGACCCGGGTTCTGCCCTAATCTTCGACGCGGAGGGCAACCTTTATGGGGTCACGCCGAACGGCGGTAACGGCTGCGGCATCGTGTATGAACTGTCGCCTCCCACTTCTGCGGGCGGGAAATGGACGGAGACATTCCTGCACAAGTTCGACAGCAATGGGGACGATGGATGCAATCCCAGTGGCCGCTTAATCTTCGACAAAGCCGGAGATCTCTTCGGCGTCACCTACAACGGCGGCGGCGGCGCGAGCGGCATCTTCGAGATCCTATGCTCCAATGGTTGCGGCACGGCTTATAAGCTGCACCTGGCGGATGGGGTGTGGACCCAGACCATTCTCCATCACTTCACAGGAGAGGGCACCCCAGACGGCGTGAATCCTTCGGGCGGGGTGGCATTCGACAAGGCGGGGAACCTTTGGGGCGCCACGGTGTTTGGCGGCGCTGGCGACTCCTCGACTTGCGGCGATCCGGACGGCGGCCTCGGGTTGTGCGGCACGGTGTTCGAACTAACGCCCAACGCGAACGGAACAGTCTGGACCGAGAGCACGTTGTATAGCTTCGTGGATGCCAGCACCGGCTGGAATCCTTTTTCCGGCGTGATCCTTGACGAGGCGGGTGACTTGGTCGGCACTACCGAGAATGGAGGAATCGCCTTGCAGGGCACGGTGTTCGAGATAACCCCCTTAGGTGGCGGGAAAGTCACGGAGAGCCTCATCCACCAATTTGACGGAGAAGCGGATGGAACTTTTCCTGCTAACGGCCTGACCCTGGGCGCCGCGGGGAGCCTCTACGGCGTGGTCGCGCAAGGCGGCGGCATTGGGGGAGAGAACATCTGCTCGGAAGACTCGGATGAGAGCTGTGGCATTGTCTACAAGCTGACGCCCGGTTCCGACGGCACCTTCGCGGAGACGATTCTGTATACCTTCAAGGGTGGGGCGGACGGAGCGGGGCCTGCAGACGACGTGCTTGCCTTTGGCGCTAACGGCGAGATCTTTGGCACGGCATTTGGAGGCGGTGACTTCGACTTCAACAAAACCAGTTGTGCCGATTCCAGCAACCTCCCGGGCGGATGCGGCGTTTTGTTCGAGCTGAAACCGTAACCGCGAGTGGCGCATAGCGGTTGCAGGGGGTGCGGAGCCTCGTGTCGTTCGAGGCTCCGCGGTTTTCTTAAAGATGTGCGGGGATTGGTATTCCCGAGTAGAAGCTTTCAAGTCTCTCCCCCGTTATGGTCGCCGTGAAACTGCACTGAGCCTATCTTGTTTCCCTGAGTTAGGATGCTGACCGCAAACTGCGGTCAGCGGCCTTCTGGAAATTAGGGTTAAACAGCAGCTCGCGAGGAAGCAGCGGTACGGCAAGCAGAAAAGATACGTAGGTCGAGTAAATTTCCTTCGACGAGAGTGTGCTGGTATCCCACCAGGCGGTCGTTCCACTTACTGAAGTTGGTAATGCTCTCCTACAAGTTTGAGTCGAACTTCGATTTTGCGGGGAATAAAAGCGACGAATGCCAGTTATGAAGTTAGATGGTCGGAATCGACACATCCAATGCAACACTTCAGGAGAATTGTGAAAGTTACGCTTAGTGCGGTGATGTTTCTAGGATTGGCTGTCATGTTTCAAGGCGCGCCTGTGGAGGCACAGACAGGGGCAGGCTCAATCTTTAAGGTAGTCCCAACCCCGAATGGAAATAAGTCCAGCAACAGCATTTTTGCAGCGTCGGCATCTTCTCCGACCGATATTTGGGCAGTAGGAGATTCGACGATGCACTACAACGGCACCAAGTGGACCGCTTTTCCGGCTCCCCTGATTAATGGCGAGCTTACCGCGGATTTGCAGGGCGTCGTTGATATTTCTCCCACGCAGGCTTGGGCGGTGGGAAATGTGACTCTGGGAGCGAACCCAGGTCAAATCATCGAAAAATGGAATGGGGCCAAGTGGAGCCTGTTCCCGAACCCCACGCTCCTGCCAAATTCTCAAGGAGACCTCTTCGGCTTGACGTCGACCTCGGCGAGTGACATTTGGGCTGTCGGCAATCTGGTACAAGACTAATCAAATGGCGAGGCCTTCAGCTACAACCTTTTTGAACACTGGGACGGCACGGCATGGACGCCGACGTTCATAAACACAGTCAACTTTGAAGCTCTGACTGGAGTGTCCGCCGACGCCACTAATGATGCCTGGGCCGTAGGATTCGTCTCCGGTGAAGGCACCTCAACACTCGCGATGCACTGGAATGGTACGAATTGGGCCGCTGTAGCAACTCCAGAAAATGTAGGCGAGGGGCCGAATCAGTTAAATGCAGTTGTGGCGTTGACCCCGGATAACGCGTGGGCGGTAGGCTTTTCCACGCCGGGGCTGGCGGGACAGTCGGCCACCCTGACGTTGATCCTGCACTGGGACGGCACGACTTGGGCGGTGGTGCCGAGCCCGAATGTTGGTCCGAACAGTTCGAGTCAATCGAATCAGTTGCTGGGATTGACGGCGAATTCGGCAGATGACATCTGGGCTTTTGGTTCCTACTTTGCCGCCGATGGATCCGGGCACCAGATGACGCTTCTTTTGCACTGGGACGGCACCAGTTGGTCAATCGCTCCCAGTCCCAATCCCACGGAGGGCAACTTCCTCGATGATCTCTTGTTTGCCGGAGTTGTACCGTCACCGGGAAATGTTTGGATTCTCGGAAACGAGGATGAGGGAGGTCAGGCCGGCATGGGTACTTTGGCTATCCACACGACGACTGGAGATTAGTCTTAGCTTCAGGCTTCCAACTGCCGGGTGAAAGGGCGGGGCAACGATGCCCGCCCTTTTTGCTTGGCTCAGCGCGGACTCCCGGCCAACGACCAACCATAGGAATTTCTGGTCGCCCTCCTATTCTTACCGGGAATAAAAACGGCTCAGTCTAGTTATCCACTGTGAACGTTACAAAAACACCAGGAGGCCAGATGACAGACAAGAACAAGGATCTGATCGATCAGAAATTGCAAGACCTCAACAACGACGGAGTCGATCGTCGCGGGTTCCTGAAGTGCATGGCATGGGCGGGTACAGGCCTGGTCTGGACTCTGAGCGGCGGCATTCCGGTGTCTCGGGCCTTCGCCAAAGGCCACAGCAAAGATGCTGCCAAAGGCGGAGATTTCACTTTCGTCCAGATCAGCGACAGCCATATTGGCTTTAGCAAGCCGGCCAACCCGGACGTCACTGCTACTCTGCAGACAGCAATCAACAAGATCAACGCGATGCCCCATACGCCGGATTTCATTATTCACACTGGTGATCTGAGCCAGCTCTCGAAGCCGAGTGAGTTCGACACGCTGGACCAGGTGTTAAAGGGAGCGTCCGCGAAACAGGTCTTCTTCGTGCCGGGTGAGCATGACATGCTCTCCGACAACGGCGAGCAATTTCTCCAGCGTTACGGGAAAGGCACAAAAGGCACGGGGTGGTCCAGTTTCGATCACAAGGGCGTTCATTTCGTTGGTCTCGTGAATGTCGCCAATTTGAAAGCTGGAGGCATGGGGTCGCTCGGCAACGAACAGCTGGAATGGCTTGAGAACGATCTCAAGGGCCGCTCAGCCAGCACTCCGATTGTGCTCTTTGCCCACATTCCGTTGTGGACCATCTATCCGGATTGGGGCTGGGGAACCGATGACAGTGAACAAGCCTTGTCTTACGTCAAGCGTTTCGGTTCCGTAACTGTGTTGAACGGACACATCCACCAGATCATGCAGAAGGTGGAAGGGAAGGTTTCGTTCCATACGGCGATGTCGACGGCTTTCCCTCAACCCGCGCCGGGAACTGCTCCCTCAGCGGGACCCATGAAGGTGCCAGCCGACCAGCTGCAGCGGGTGTTGGGTATCACCGATGTGAACTATCTGGTTAGCGGTCGCAGTCTCGCGGTTGTCGATTCGCCACTTGCGGACTCGGCGTCTTCGGCTGCAGGGAGTGGCGGGAGCGGCGGTGGCCGATGAAGTCAACACCTCCGTGGCTCGCCAACGACTGGGTCCGCAACCAATGAAGATCGAGAACAAAAACTTAAACTACAAAGGAAACAGAACAATGAAACGGAACAGTGTCTGGGTTGCAAGTTTCACAGCTTCGATAGCCATTGCGATCGTACTGCTGGTCGCGGGATCACCGAGCGTCACGGCGAATGACCAGCCCTCCACGGCAAACGCGGCGGTGAACATCGACAACTTCGTTTTTGGCCCGCAGACAATCACCGTACCCGTGGGAGCGACGGTTACATGGACAAACAAGGATGACATTCCACATACCTCGGTCAGCACAGACGGTGTGTTCAAGTCTAAGGTGCTGGACACGGATGAAAAATTCTCGTACACGTTCACCAAGGCGGGAACGTATCCGTACTACTGCACGATCCACCCGAAGATGACCGGCAAAGTCGTGGTGCAGTGAGCTCAGACTAGATGCAGTGCAACGGAGACCGCCTTCCGCTCATGGCCGCATCCGTTGGCGTTGCGTGGCTAAATTTGCGAAATCGCTAATATGGATATGACTGCAAACTCAACACAATTCGCAGCAAGGGACGCAGCAAGCGGCGACTTGGAGCTTGTCCACGCCAGCAAGAAGGGGGATGCTGCTGCTTTCGAGCAACTTGTGAAGCGATACGACCGCAGACTTCTCCGAATCTCTCAAGCCGTCACCCGTAATAGGGAAGACTCTGAAGATGCGGTTCAGGAAGCGCTTTTGAAAGCTTTTCAGAATCTGGCCGACTTCCGAGAAGATTCCCAATTCTCCACCTGGCTGATTCGGATCACTGTAAACCAATCGCTCATGAAGCTGCGAAAACAGCGTGCCCACAAGGAGTGCTCGTTGGATGAGGATTTTCAGGCGGACGGGGACGTGCTTCCATTGGAGGTCCCCGATCGAGCCCCGGATCCGGAACAACTATGCTGGGCATCTGAATTGCGAGACATCCTGGTCAGAACCGTAGAAGAACTTCGCCCGATCTTGCGGACGGTCTTTGTACTCCGTGACGTCGAGGGACTCTCAATCGAACAGACCGCACAGGCACTAAACGTAAGCCAGGCAGCGGTGAAAGCGCGGCTATGGCGAGTCCGGTTACACCTTCGCGAACGCCTCAACGAATACTTCGACGAGCGGACTCCCTTGGCGGCCGAAGAACTTGTTCCCACGAGCAGGGTGACGAAAAAGATTATCGGCCTCTTCGCCGAGTGCCTAAGGGACTCGATTCCTCGAGCATACTCGACCAGTGTCGCCAGGTAACACAAGCCTTTTCCAAACAATAGACCCCCAACTGCTGTAAGAAGCAGAGCCACGTTTTATCGCCATAGACGCCAATATGGCGGTAGCGATGGGTGCCAACGATCACTCCAGTAACGATCACTCCCAGTTACTTCCCATCGACAAACAAGTGACAATCAAATGACATCGATGCTGTATCCCATCACTCGTCAACGCGTCTAACCAACTGACACTTACACGTATCCCAATGACTGAGTATTCCGTTGTTATATGCATGGAATAAACACCTAATGGATGCGGTTATAAATTATGAAAGAGTCAAACTAGTTCCACTTCACAAGGAGAAATCATGAAGAAGTCTTACTTAACAGTCGCTCTGATGTTTATGTGCTTACTCGGAGTTGGGGTAAGTGCCCATGCTCAAGGTGCCGATGCCGTAGTTGTGAGTGTTCCGTTTGAGTTCGTGGCGGGAGGCGCAACGCTCCCAGCTGGAGAATACAGGGTAAGCCGCGTTAATCCTGGCGCAAATCGAGAACTAGCCATCAGTGGCTATAACAAAGACAGCGCATTTCTGCTTCCTCTCGCGTTCGACAATGGTCCTGCCGATCAGCCGACGCTCAGCTTCGAGCATGTCGGCGGCAAGTACTTTCTGAGCAGGATCAAAACACTCAGTGGTGTCTATACCATGCCGGCTTCTCGGGAGATGGTCATGCTTGGCAAGGCGAACTCTCCAAGCCCGAGCACTTCATCCGCCTCAGGCGGCGGTCAGTAGGTCGGGATCAAGATGTCGGGCTCTCGCAGTTGCGACAGAGATTTCGAGGCTTAGTCAATCTGCTTCTCGATTCTCTGTCCAACTCGCGTGCTCAACAGCGAACTATTGTTCAGATTCAGAGTCGTGCAAATCTCGAAATCAGATTTTATAGAGGACAAAATGAAAAAAGCAATCTCGTTAATCGGACTGCTGATGACGTTGGCAATTCCCTCGGGATTGCTGGCGCAGCAGGCCGGCTATTCGCAGACCAACCTGGTCTCCAACATTGCCGGCGTAGGCGCTACCACAGACACTCAACTGTTGAACCCTTGGGGAATCTCAGTACTTCCCGGGGATGATTTCTGGATTGCCGACAATAACAGCGGCGTCTCCACACTCTATGACCAAAATGGCAACAAAGAGACTGGGCTGGTGGTGACTATACCGGGGGCATCCAGCAATCCAAACGGCAACTGCAGTCCTGGTTGCCCAACGGGAACAGTAGCCAACGCGAGCGGCTCCTACTTTTCCGGCGGATCGTTCATTTTCGACACTGAGGACGGCCTCATCGTTTACTGGAACGGTTCCAGCAACACCGCGATTGTCGGCAAGGATAATTCCGCCAGTGGAGCGGTTTACAAGGGTCTGGCCTTACTTGGCACCAACCTATTGGCAGCCAACTTCAACAGCGGCAAAGTCGACGTTTACGATTCCAACTACAACCTCACTTCGTTGGGCGGATCGTTCACTGATCCAAATCTTCCCGCGGGATTGGCTCCCCACGGCATCCACGTCATCGGTAACCAGGTCTATGTCGCCTACGCGATGCAGGATGGCCCCAAGCACGACGCCGTACCCGGCGCTGGCGCTGGTCAGGTGGACATATTTGATACCAACGGCAACTTTGTAAACACCTTCGTCGCTGCGAGTGCCAACAACAACCTTAATGCGCCCTGGGGAGTTGTAGCGGCTCCGGCCAGCTTCGGCGCGTTCGGGGGCGACATCCTGGTGGGAAACTTTGGCGACGGCACTATTAGTGCGTTTAGTACAACTGGGAAATTCATCGGCCAGCTCACTAACTCATCGGGCAAGGTGCTGGTCAATCCAGGCATGTGGGATTTGGTGTTTGGCGGAGGCGGCGGTTCCAGTAATGATCCGGGGACTCTTGGCACTCTTTATATCACCGCTGGAGGAAGTGCCGGCCAGCCCAATTTCCCGGCGGGAGGAAGCAGCACCGCTATATTCGCGAGCCTTGTTCCTGCGGCCGCGGTTAGCGGGCCGAATTTTTCGCTGAATCTTTCGGCTTCGAGTGCAACCATCATGGCGGGCAGCTCGACGACCCTGATGATCAGCGCCAGCGGGGTTGGCGGGTTCAACAGTCAAATCTCACTATCCTGCTCCGCGCCCTCTGGTCTGACTTGCGCTTTCAACCCTTCAACTATTTCGCCCGGGTCGAGTGCTTCGTCCTCCACATTGACCATCGCTGCGGCAACGACACCGCCGGCGGGTGGCGGAGGCTATAGCATGCCCGGTATTGCGGCTCTCCTACCCGGTCTTGGGCTTTTCGGAACGCTACTCACGACGCGGAAGCGGAAGCCAATTGCCCGCAAGAGCATTCTGGGGATGAGTGTACTGGGTTTGCTGCTACTCGTCTCGCTGTTCGCCCTGGGATGCGGCGGTAGCAAATCTACTAACCAACCGGCGCCCGCATCTCAAACCACCGTGATGGTGACGGGCACTTCCGGTTCATTGAGCCAAACCGCAGCTGTAACTGTCACTGTCAACTAATACAAACGGCCGTGGGCAAGAGCGTACTTTGCTGCGCTCTTGTCCATGGCGCTTCTACAACCATGTCCTTTTGCCCTTAACTTCACGACACAAAAGCGCGGCAGGGGCAGGGGTGAAAGTTCAATCTGCAGCACAAATACCAATGGAACATGGGAATAAAGTCTGCTTCGACAAGTTTACGTTGTGTTGGAACACAGTCAATAACCCGTAGTCGCGGGAACGGCTATCTCTCATGGGTAAGCCTGGGAGACGTGAGCAACTTTCCTGAGGGAGAAACGCGGATGACCACTTTTCGCAATCCCCTGGTCATGCCGACCGATGGAAAAACTGTGGACACAGCCTGCTGGGTGCGCCGCATCGCGGGCGATCAATTTCAGGTGTTTGCCATCAACTGTGCCCATCTGGGCTGCCCCGTACGCTGGTTCGCGCAGTCTGGTCTTTATTATGTGTCCCTGTCACGGTGGCGCGTATTACCGCGACGGCTCACGCGCATCTGGGCCACCCGAGCGCGGTCTTTTCGAATATCCGTACAAAGTCGAAAACGGAGTGCTGACGATTGAGGCCGGACAGTTGCCAACCCCCGGCGACCCGGTAGCAAGTCTGAACTCGGAGAAGCCGCCATGCGCCTGATCAGGAAAATAGGCGAATGGTTCGATCATCGCCTGCAGCTGGCAGCCCCGATTCGCGAAGCGGCGAGCCATCCCGTGCCGCGCAATACGGCGAGCTGGTTCTACGTCTTTGGCAGTGCCGCGCTCACGGTATTTCTTCTGCAACTCGTCACCGGAATTCTATTGGCTCTTATTTATGTGCCTTCGGCCGGCGAAGTTTGGAGCAGCCTGCAGGCCCTGAATCATCAGGTTGCGCTTGGCTGGTTCATCCGCGCCATGCATGGATGGGGCTCCAACTTCATGGTCGCCATTGTTCTGATTCATATGGTGCAGGTGTTCCTCTTTGGAGCTCTCGGAGCAATAGGCCGGCGTGCCAGGCTGGTAGCAGTTCCTGCGCGGTGACGCCAGCGTTCTTTACGCAACCTCGGCTGTCAGGCTGCTTTGGCGGTGCGAATTGGCGCTGCAGGCACGACAACCTCAACAAGCCCGGTCGCGACGTCATAGACGAGGCCGGAGATGAGCCACTCATCAGGCAATGCCGAAATCGCCCTGAGCGCAGCAACGTCGACAGCCACTGACTTGCGTGGATCGCGAACCGACTTGGTCTCAACTTCCCTTTCCGGTATCTGAAAGTAGTGCGCCAGCAATGCTGGATCTCCCACGAGACGCGTACTGCCGCAATCCGTATGATGAAGTACGATCAGGTGAAACTCACCGCCGCCTCCCGGAATCGTTTCGGCAACTTCTCCGATTCGTCCGAGCAGACCCAACTCCTCCAGCAGACCGGGCGTGACTCGACCGCCGATGTTTCTCATCACGACGGCCTCACCGGGCTTGATTCCAAGCACTTGAGCAGGATCAACGCGCATATCGGCGCAACCGATGATGATTGCCTTCAAAGTTTTCAAGGATTGTGGAAGCGACGGCATAGGGGCAGCGGACTCTTTGTTGCGTTTCAACATGAGGTCGAGGTTATTCATGACGATTCTCCTGAAGAGTTGATTTTGGCGGCTACGCCGCATATTCATATGCGTTTTGGATGCGGGCGTCCATTCGAGAGGACCAAGCGATTAAGGACAAAGAAACAACCATTCCTGCCAATCGGCAGGCGAGAGGATTACCGCACCCGTGCGCGCCCAAAAGAGGCTCTGTATTGGCGAGGCGTAACACCCAGGCGGCGCTCGAATGCGCGGCGAAGTATCTCGGAAGAAGTGAAGCCACAAGAAACCGCAACTTCCTTAAGACTCATCGCTGCCGATTCGATTTGACGGCGCGCAGCTTCAAGGCGGAGGTCCTCTATATACCTTGCCGGCGTCCTACCCACCTCCTGCTGAAACAGGCGAGCAAAGTTCCGGGGACTCATAGCTGCACGTTGGGCGAGACTTTTGACGGAGAGATTGCGCTGGATGTTGTCAGGAAGCCACGCGACCAAATCGTTGAGGGGTGATTTCGCAGAAATCTGGGCCATGAGAGTGGCGCTGAATTGCGATTGGCCGCCTGGCCGCCGTAGAAACACCACCATCATTTGAGCAGCTTTAAGTGCAACTGACCTGCCCAGATCCTCTTCCACTAAGGCGAGTGCGAGATCGATTCCGGCCGTTACCCCTGCTGACGTATAGCAGTTTCCATCTCGAACATAGATGGGGTTGGGGTCCACGGTTACACGCGGGTAGTCCCGCGCAAGCTCTTCGCACCAGTTCCAGTGAGTAGTCGCGCGACGCCCATCGAGGAGGCCAGCCTCTGCCAAAACGAGCGCGCCGGTGCAGACCGAGCCAAACCGTCGGCTGCCGCCGCATCGATCTTTCAGCCAATTTAGAAACTTCGATTCGTATCGGACCTTCGAAACGCCGTCGAACCCGGCGACAAGAAGTGTATCGACTGGACCACGATACTCGCCATAGGCTCGATCCGTTCGCAGCGTCGTACCGAGATGAGTCAGAACATCCCGATCCGTTCCGCCCGAGATGATATTGATTTCGTAAACCGGTCCGTCGCTCCGGGAGCGATTGGCATCTCCGAACACCTCCAGCGGGCCGAACACGTCCAGCGTCCTCACCGGAGGCACAGCGACAATCAGGACACGCCGTGTGCTTCGCACTGGCGAGCGGTTGCGCTCATCGTCGCGTTGCGTGGAAAGACTGGTGTGCCTTGATTTACTCATGGTCTGCCTCCTTGTCCGCCGTTCCTATGCGCGGAATATAAATCGAGCAGCAGATGTTTGGCCTAAAGGTTATCGTGTTCGCGCGAAAGAGGCCACCAACGAAGGCCGCTGCGAAGGCGCAACCCAAACCTGCGACGAAGGCGAAGGCCGCATAGCCTTCGCAAATTACAAAGGGAGCCTGCTACCCGGCAGGCTCTCTTTTAGTGCGCCTGTCTTCCCACCCTGGGCGTTGCTCGTGCACAGCGGGAGCAACTTTGCCCCCGACCCTGGGGGCTTGAATCGTACTGTTTCGCATTTTCACTGGACAATTCGAGGTAGCTCACCGCTCGGAACAGTTAGTCGCCAGAAGAGCGTTTCACAGGACTAATGTCCGAGGTCAGCTCACACCCTTGCTCGATGAGTGGGTTGGCCTGGAAGCAACAACTGAGATCTCAGTTGCCGGCGGATCGCTGAACCCTAAGCCAACTTTTGGTTACCTATGGGATCTCGGTGAGCGCCTTGGCGATCATGCACTCACCGAGATCCGCCGATTTCAGATGGCCGACAAGCCGCCGTCGACATTCAACTCCACCCCATTCACGAAGCTCGAATCGTCTGAAGCAAGAAACAGCGCGACCGTCGCGATTTCCTCAGGTTGACCCATCTTTCCCCGCGGGATTAGGGACTCGAACATCTCCTTCGCCTCCTTGGTGAGAACTTCTTCCTGCATCGGTGTGGCGATCGGCCCCGGGCCCAGCACGTTCACCCGGATCTTCCTGCTCTTCAGTTCGTTGAGCCACGTGCGGGCGAAGGAGCGCAATGCTGCCTTGCTCGCCGCATACACGCCGAAACCAGGAAAACCCTTCACCGAAGCAACTGATCCGGTCATGATGATCGATCCACCATCGTTGAACAGCGGCAACGCCTTCTGAACCGTAAACAGCGTGCCGCGCGTATTCAGGCCGAAGATTGCATCGAAATGCTGCTCGGTAATCTCGCCCAGTGGGACGGCTTCGCCCCAGCCAGCGCTCGCGTACAGGACGTCGATCTTGCCCTTTTCTCGCTTGACCGTGTCGAACAGGCGGTCGAGGTCGTCGAGATTGGCCGCGTCGCCGCGCACGCCGGTCACGTTCCGGCCAATCAACTTGACGGCCTCATCGAGCTGTTTCTGCCGCCTGCCCGTGATGAAAACGTAGGCACCCTCTTCAACAAAGCGCGTGGCGCTTGCTAGCGCCATACCGCTCGATCCTCCCGTGATGACTGCAACCTTACCCTCGAGTTTTCCCATAATTTGCCTCCTTCGGTACATGTGTAGCATCCGGTACAGAAGAGTAGATTTCTTTGGCGGTGGACGAGAACTGCTCGAAAGTCCTAATCTTTTGTCTATTCGTCCAAAAGAGAGAGGCTAAGTTGGATTCGATAACAGACATCTTTAGAACGATGCACGTAACCGCCTTCGGTCTGCACAGGCTCGAAGCCACAGCCCCGTGGGGCATAAAACAGGAAAACCAGACCGAAGAAAAAGTCACGCCTGCCGACAAAAAGACGTCACCCACAGATTTGGCGCACTTCGCCATGCTTTCACGCGGCAACTGCTGGCTGAGTGTGGAAGGGATTCCAGAGCCGATTCCCCTCACCGGTGGTGATTGCTTTTTGCTGGCTAAGGGGACTTCGATTGTTTTACGCGACAGCCCGCGAACACGTCCGAGGTGGAGCTTCCGCGAGATCGGGGCCAAGGCCAACGGCAATGTCGCTCTTTGTGGTGGAGGGGGCGCACCGACGACAATCGTCTGTGGATCCTTGAGTTTCGATCGCGCCAGCCTGAGGCCGATCACTCAGTTATTGCCGAACTTCATTTTGATGAAGGCCGATCAGGCACGCACGCTTGCTCTTCACACCACAGTGCAGGCGCTCGCGTCAGAAATGGAAGAACAGGCGCCGGGATCTGAAGTCGTCGCGAGTCGACTGGCCGAGGTTCTGTTTATCCAGGTACTCCGGGCGCATATCGCGTCGGGACCGGAACGCAACGAAGGATGGCTTCGTGCAATTTTCGATCCTCAAATAGGCGCTGCCCTGAGTGCCATTCATGACAGAGTGAATACACCCTGGACGGTCGAATCCCTGGCCGAAGCGGCGGGCATGTCTCGCTCCGCATTCGCAGCACGTTTCAAAGAGCTACTCGGACAAACGCCGCTGGAATACGTAACCGAGTGGCGAATGCAGAAGGCGATACAGCTACTTGAACGGCGTGACAAAAAGCTCCCAGAAGTCGCTCGATTGGTCGGTTACGAGTCCGACGCCGCATTCAGTAAAGCGTTCAAGCGAGTTGTCAGGGCTAATCCTAGTGAATACCTCAGACGTGGTTTGAAGGCCACGGTAATGGGCTAGGCTATTATTCTGAAATGTGATTGAAAAGCCAGACACACCCTCCGCTGTCCCGCTGCGCAAAGGTTTTCTCCGAACCTTTGTTCGATGGCTTGTCATTGGCGTGGTGCTGGTTTGGTCGTTGGCCGCGCTGATGCTTCTGGCCGCCCGGTGGATCGATCCACCGTCAACCGCGGTGCACATCCAGCGCCGGCTGCAAGCCTGGATGCACCACACTCCGTATCATGAACGCTACAAATTCATTCCGCTCAACCAAATCTCGCCCGATCTTCAGCACGCTGTTGTCGCCGCGGAGGACGCGCGCTTCTACCAGCACCATGGGTTCGATTGGCACGAGATCCAAATCGCTGCCGAAGATGATTTGGAAGGCGGTCGCACTCGCGGAGCTTCGACCATTACACAGCAACTGGTGAAGAACTTATTTTTCGGAACGGGCCGCTCTGTTCTGCGGAAGGGCGCGGAGTTCACACTGGTGCCGGTGGCCGAATTTGTCCTCGGCAAGCGGCGCATTCTGGAGATATATCTCAACGTGGTGGAATGGGGCCCGGGTATTTATGGGGCAGAGTCGGCGTGCCGTTACTACGATGGAACCGCGGCCCGGAATATCGGACGGGAAGAGGCGGCACGGCTGGCCGCGATCCTGCCGGCTCCGCTGAAGCGACGGCCCGAGCGCATGAATCACTACAGCGTGCTCATCCTGGAGCGGATGCGCCAAATGGGTTGGTAATCGCGCGCCGCATTCACCAAGGCTGTGCGTATTGTCTCGCCGCATCAGTCTGAAGGGCCGGCTGACGGCCTACCGCTCGATCGTGTGCAGAATGGCTTGTGGCAAAATTCTCTGGGTTGTCAGATCATGGTCGGGTGACAATTGCGCTGGCGATTCCGATGGCCACGCTTCACTTTGCATACTAGGTTCGCTCATGTCTCAGTCTCCAAACCCAGCCGTGCCGCAGCCGGTGGCGCCTCTGCTTGCGTTGGCCACTCAGTTTCTCAGGGCCGGGCGACCAGCCGATGCGATCGCGCCGTTGCGCGATGCAGCGCTGCTGCAGCCGTCCGATCCCATCATCCAGCATGATCTCGGCCTTGCCTGCCTCGAGGTCGGCCTTGTACCTGATGCTATCGCGGCATTGCAGCGTGCCGTCGCCAGCAACCCGCGTTACGCCGATGCACATTTTCGGTTGGGAATCGCTTTCGAGAAGCTGGGCAACATCGGTGAGGCAATCGCTGCGTACGACTGCGCCACGAAGCTGCTGCCGCCGTTGACCGAGGCGTGGTTCCGCGCCGGCGCGCTGGTGTACATACTGGGCCATCACGCAGAAGCGATCGGCTGTTTCCGGCGTGCGGCGGCAGCCGGAGGCAGGACTAACTTTGGCCGTCTTGGCAAGGCGCGGGCGCTGCTGATCGAGGATCGCAATCAGGAAGCCGAACAGATATTGCGCGAGACGCTGGTGGCTGATCCGAGGAACGCCCTGGCGTATGAAATGCTCGGCAATCTGCTCTCTGAGTTCGGGCGTTTTGACGAGGCCCGGGCATGCTTCGAACGCGCCATCGCGATTGCGCCGATGCTGGCGGGAAGCTATTACGAGCTGGTGCGGTGCCGTCCGGTCACGAGCAATGACGACGGTCTGCTGCAAGAGATGCAAGCCGCGCTGGCCACGCCGGGACTGGAAGAGGGGCAACGGCAGCGGGTTCATCTCGCGATTGGCAAAGCTGCAGAAGATCTCGGCGACTACGGCTTGGCCATGCAGCATTTCGATGCCGCAGACGCCGTGCGCCGGAGTTCTGGATCGTTCGACTCGGCCGCGTTCTCCAATTTGATCGACTGGCTGATTGCGTGCTGTACACCCGAATTGATCGCGCGGGCAGCGCGCGAAATCGGCAGCCGCGATGCGACGCCGGTGCTGATCATCGGCATGCCGCGGTCCGGCACAACTCTGGTCGAGCAGATCGTCTCCATGCATCCCGAGGTGGGGGCCGGCGGCGAGTTGAATTTCTGGAACGAGCGCGGGGCGGAGTGGCATCGCTCGGGCGCGGCTGGGAACGAGACGCCGTTCGTTCCTGGGGAGAAGCTGGCCTCGGAGTTCGTTGTCCCGGAGTCCTTGGCCAAAGCGGCGGCAGACTATCTCGGCGTACTGCGCGCGATTGCGCCGACGGCGGCGCGAGTCACCGACAAGATGCCGTTCAACTTCTTGTGGGCCGGACTGATTCACATGGCATTGCCGCGCGCAACTATCATCCATTGCCGCCGCGCTGCAATCGATACGGCGCTTTCGATCCATCAAACGCATTTCCATCCGATCCTGGCGTTTCCGACCGGAGGCGCCGAACTGGTCGGGTATTTCCGCGGCTACCAGCGGCTCATCGAGCACTGGCGGAGCGTGCTTCCGGCGGATCGCTTCATTGAGGTGGATTACGAGGATCTGACACGCGCTCCCGAACCAAGTATCCGGCGGATCATCGCCGCCTGTGGCCTGGCGTGGCACGACGCATGCCTGCGCCCGGAAGACAATCCGCGGGCTGTGAAGACTCCCAGCAAGTGGCAGACCCGGCAGCCGATCTATCGCACGCCCGTCGAGCGCTGGCGGCGCTACGAACCTTGGCTCGGGCCGCTGCGTGCGCTCGTTTGTTAACCCACGCGGCTGATAGTGGCGGCGTGGCACGCGAGCATTGCTGGAAGATCGCCATGTAGTTCGTGCCTCTTGATGATTGCGTGGTGATACTCTTGCCACCGCTCAGGCGGCACATGAAAAGTGGTCGGACTGACTGCGCCGCCGGTGCCTTGGTCATAGACAATCGCTCGCGGCGAGACGGGCACGGCTGCGTGCACTCCGTCAAAGTCCCACACTTCGCGCAGGAAACGATCGATTCCATGGGATTGCCGGCGGACCGTGTACATCAATGTTCGTCCGTGGCTGAAGTCCGAAAGCACGACGTTCTGGAGGCGCCCGGACGTATCGACTGGCGTGACGGGGAAATCCTTTGGGCGCTTAAATGAAAAAAATATAGCGGATTCGCCCGAGGTGGGAGCAGAGCGGGCTCGATCGGCGATCGTCCCGGCTCGGGCGAGTTCCAGAATTTGCTCGACAATGTCTTTCCAGTTCGGTCCGAAGATACCTGTACTACCGTACGTCGCGTTGGTGAAGAATGGAATAATGGTGATGTGATTGGCTTGCGCGACGTCCATCTGCCGGGCGAAGATCTGCGCGTAACGGAACAGCTTCGGCCACTCTCCAGTGCGCGTTGCGTAATCCGCGTCCCTCATGCCGGCGTTGCCGGGGTGAGGATGACAAAATATATTGACGGTATCGAACGCGTTGAGGCCCTGCCGGAAGCCCACCCCAAACCAGTTCGGCGCCTCGCTGGTTGCAATCTCTACGGACATGACCGTGATTTTGTACGAGGCGAACTTGAACTGCAGCGGTGAGTTCACATCTTGATTAACCGAGGACGGGTCCACCACGTGGGTGTTGCCGGAGAAGGTTCCAGTTCCCTGATGTACATTCGGTAACGGGGGGAACGACTTTGATTCCAGGGTGTACTTGCCCATGCTTACGTCTCCCCCGTAAAAGATGAATGTGGAATTCTATCAGGCAAGGCTGTCGCCGGGCGGCCTCGGTTGGTCAATTACGAACGAAAGCGTCATGCCTTGTGCTTTGCGATACGTCCAGAGAGCGCTCGCATCACCCAGCCCTAACTGTTGAGATCAAGCGATAGCGCTCATTGACTCTTTGGTCGCCCGAATAGCAAGACGACGGCGGGAACAGCGCCACAAAGACAAAACACCAGATAGTCCAAACCAACATTACAAAAATGTAATCTCCGCGTCATCGTGCCGCAAGAGGTCGCCCGCTAAGGTTCACGACAACGACACGCGCGTGCGCTGGTCGTGTCTCCAAATATCTCCACTCCGATGTCGCACGGTCGATCCCATTGCGTGATGAAAAAAATCCTAAAGAGGAGAACGGTATATGTCTCGAAATAAGGTTCGAAATCGATCTCGAAATAGATCTAGAAATAAGTCTCAGCTCAACCATCTGCGACCGCTCGCAGGAATTGTCGCGGCTGGGCTGGGCTTTACAGGGCTCGCCGCTGCTCAGTCGAACCTGTACCCGACCTACGTCGCCGGGCCGCAGCCGAACGGCTCGTGGGTCGTTAGCAGTGGCCAGATCATCAATCCGGCGGGCACTCAAGTTAATCTCGGCATCCAGGTCCGCGCCAAGGCCATCGCGCTGAACCCCAATACCAAGACTCACACGGCCGCCGTGCTCACTATGGGTACGTCAGCGTCGAATGGCAACGGAGCCGTCGAGATATTCGACACCAGCACCGGCATTGTCGTGCAAAACTACATCCCGTTGGGAGGGCTGGATCCGAGCGGCAGCTATAGCGGCATAACCTATACGGTGGACGGCAAGTACTTGGTGTTCAGCCAGGACAGCAGCAATGTCACCGTCGCCAAGGTCAATGCACAGGGCTTGTTGGCAGACGATGCCCAGATCAGTGTGCCGCCGTTGCAGCCGGTCGATTCCTTCATCACCTGTTTTTGGAACAGTCCTCCGGGCGCTTATGCCGTACCTTGCGGCACGTTCTATAGTCCGTACACTTCTTATCCTGGCGGCGTCGCGGTCTCAAGTGATGGCCTGAGCGCCTATGCCCTGCTGAACCAGAACGATACGCTCACCCAGATCGACCTGACCACGAACCAGCAGGGTACGCAGATCCGGGTCGGCAACGCACCGCACAGCATCGTCATTAATAGCGCCGGCACGACCGCCTACGTCAGCAACGAGGGTGGCCGAGCCGCTACGGAAGCGGACTTCCAGATCTGGTCCGCCGGCACTGAAATCGTCGCTGACCCGGTGGTTGGCGCTGCAATCACCGGTACCGTCTCTGTGGTTGATCTGGCCTCGATGACGGTCACCGCTAACATCTCGACCGGCGGTTTCCACCCGACCCGGATGGCGTTCTACGGTGGGAACCTGTTGGTCGCGAATACCTATAGCGACACCATCTCGGTGATCAACACGGCCACCAACGTTGTGGAACGGACGATCAACCTTGGGCTGCCGATTGGAGTGCCCGGCGCAGGCGAAGCGGCCTATGGCGCCGCGCCGAACTCGATCGCGGTCGATGCCAAGAATGGCGTTGCCTACGTCGCGCTCTACAATGCCAACGCGATCGCTGTGGTTGACCTTGCCAACGGCGCGCAGAGTCCCGTCCTAGGCATGATTCCGGTAGCCTATGCGCCGAGTTCGGTCGTGCTGGACGCGGCCATTAACTCGCTCATTGTTGCCAACGACAAGGGCATCGGCACGCGGGATTCGTTCGAGTGCGACTACGGCGTCTGCGACTACAACACTCACCAGGACAATGGCACTGTCAGCATCGTTCCCGTGCCGAATAGCGCGACTTTGGCGACGATGACCAGCGACGTTTTCGAGTACAACCACTGGAATCGGACGCAAAATATCGAGACTGCCTCCGGTGGCAGCCCGAAGGCCACGCCGGTCGCAATCCCGGCGAGGATCGGCTCTCCGTCTTTGATCAAGCACGTGTTTATGATCATCCGTGAGAACCGCACCTACGATCAGATACTGGGCGACGTGACCGCCGGCAATGGCGACCCCTCGTTGGCAGTATTCGGCGACGGCTCCGCAGCCGGCGGCACGCCGGTCACCCCGAACGTGCACGCGCTGGTAACGCGTTTCCCTCTCTTGGACAACTTCTACGATCCCAGCCGCCAGTCGGCTGACGGTCACCAGTGGATCACCGAGGGCATGGCGCCCTACGCCGACGACATCCAGTCGCCGGACTGGGTTCGCAGCTATCCCGGCGGGAACGCCGGCGATGCACTCGCTTATCAGAACAAGGGCTTCCTGTTCTCGGAAGCGGCAGCCGCTGGTCTGCCGGTGAAGATCTACGGCGAATACGTGGAGAACGATACGTTCCTACAGCCGAACGGGTCGACCAGCGAGCCGAGCTGGAGTGACTTTTACGCCGACTCGCAGTGCTACGAGGGAGGGCCTAATTGCGGACCTCCTGGAACTACAGGCGAGACCACGCTGTACTTTCAGAACACGGTCCAGGCACAGTCCTCTCTTCCGGCCGTGTATGACCACCTGATTAAGAACTTCCCGCAGTTCGATCTGGGCATCCCCGATCAGTTCCGCGTCGATCTGTGGGTGCAGGACTTCAACAATGACGTCGCGAACAATAGTGTGCCCGCATTGACCCTCCTGTGGGTCATGTGCGACCACACTGGTGGCCCGCCGACGGTGCAGGCTGAAGAAGCCGATAACGATTTGGCCGTGGGGCGCATTATCGACTACATCAGCCACAGCAGCGTGTGGCCCACGTCGGCGATCTTCGTGGAGGAAGACGACGCGCAGAACGGCGTCGACCACGTCGACGGTCACCGCAGTCCGGGCTATATCGTGAGCCCGTACGCCGTGCAGAACGGACCCACCGACAACACCTACTACACGCAGGTCAACATGACTCGGACGATCGAGCAAATCCTCGGTCTGCCGCCCATGAACCAGTTCGACCTTACGGCGACGCCGATGAGGACGGATTTCACCAATAGCCCGCCCGCGGACAACTTCCTTCCGTGGACGCACGTGGCGAACGATATCCCGCTGAACCAGGGCGTGACATCGAGCGCAGCTGACAATACGGGCAGCCCCGCGGTCAAAGCCCTGAGGGAGGGTTGGCTCCAGAAGAAGGCGCAGATCTTCGCCGGCAAACTGACCAAGCCCGACTCCGAAGACCCGGACACCGTGAACCATCTGAACTGGTATATGTCCACCGGGTTCTCGCGGCCGTATCCCGGCGAGAAGGCGGTTCGCCCCGCGAGCGACTTCAACAACGCGGCACCAACCACTGCTGACTCGGACGACTTTTAGACACGTTTTGACTGCCATGGCCCTCTCCCCGATGACTGGGGGAGAGGGTTTTTTTGTTGGGGATCGATTAATGTGCAGCTGGTGCGCGCATCAGGAAGGAAATGTTGTCCACTTTGTAGAGAACCTTTCCTGGTGAGTCGGGCGACGGCTGGACTTTCCCTGCGCGTACCGCATCGAACGCGGCGACGAGTCGCGGAAGTATCGTGGGCGATGCGATGGGAATATTGTGAGCGCCCATGACCACCTTGACCTGAGGCGCGAGCGCGGCCAGGCGACGAATGGAAGCCGCGTAGGCATCGAGATCGGTTTCAGGGCGGAAGAGCCAGATGGGCGCTGGGTAGTAGGTGTCCCCTGTAAAAAGCAGACCGTTGGCGCGATCGAACAAAGAGATGGCGTCAGGCGTATGGCCGGGGGTTGCGATGACTTCCACGGCGCGACCGCCGAGATCGAAGTGGTCGCCGTCATGAGTGTAAGCCGTGATCTTCCAGGGCCGGGTTGCATAAGCTTTTGAGTCAAATCCCTTCGGCAGCGCGCCACAAATCTGGTCGGGCGTGATTTCTGCCTGTGCAGCCAGCCGGGAACCCCGCGCATTCTGCCGCGTAAAGTCTGTATCCATTCCGTAGATCGGGGAGAATTCCCAGTTGTCGCCGACATGATCGTTGTGAGTGTGCGAGTTCAACAGGACGATCGGCAGCCTGGTCAGCTGAGCGATAACTTTCTTGAGGTCGCCAATTCCCATGCCGGTGTCGAACAGCAAAGCCCGCTTCTCGCCGACGATCAGGTAGCTGATGGTCTCCTCGGCCTGGTGCGGTTCATAGATGGCGAAAACGCCCGGGGCAGGCTTATAGACTTCGAACCATGAGTCGCTGAGCGAAAAGTTGCTGATCGAGACGCGTTCGAGAGTTTCGTATTCCGGTCGCGGCAACGCGCGGCACCAGTCCGGGATTGGAGCCTGAGCGAGCAGAGCTGGCGACTGCAATATACAGAGCGCAAGAATGGCGGCATTTCTGTGCATGGGCGGTCTCCCTCGAAACAGGGAGTATAGCCCTAACTTGTCCCAGTTTCGTTCGAATGCCCTACCTTCATAAGTTTGTGGGCCAGGTCTATCGTTTCTGTTTTGGGCCCGTTGCCGATTCCGGAATCTCAGAAGTCTACTACCCGACTGAAGCAGGCATGCTTTCTTGCCGACATTACGCGCAGGGACAAAGGCCACCGTAAGGGCGAAATACTACTCATGAACAAGTCAAGCCATTGCGCCTCCATTAGAAATTTCCTAAGAGGAATGTTGTCGCTGTTGTTAGCCGCGGGCCTGGTCAGCATGAGTTGGGCGGAAGGCCCGGAAGGTGCCGCGGACGGTAACGCGTCCCTCAAACACTTGAGCCTGGAGCAACTCGGCGACGTCGAGGTAACGACAACTTCCAAAGAGCCGGAACAGGTTTGGCGAACACCGGCTGCGATCTACGTCCTTACCCAGGATGACATTCGCAGGTCGGGAGCTACAAGCATTCCTGAAGTGCTTCGGCTGGTGCCTGGGGTTGAAGTAGCCCGGCTTGACTCTGATCATTGGTCGATCGGCATTCGTGGGTTTGGAGCGGTGTTAGCCAGCAAGCTGCTGGTACTGATCGATGGACGCAGCGTTTATACGCCGCTGTTTGCGGGTGTCTACTGGCAGGTGCAAGCTACTCCGCTTGAGGATATTGAGCGCATCGAGGTGATTCGCGGACCTGGCGGCACCATCTGGGGAGCGAATGCCGTCGACGGCGTCATCAATATTATTACCAAGAACGCGAAGGAAACCCGCGGATCGATGGTGGCGCTGGGCGGCGGTAACGCTGACGAAGGTACGGATACCATGCGCTACGGGGGCGCGAACGGACGGGGCCTGAGCTATCGCGTGTACGGCATGGGCTTCGAGCGCAGTCCTGAGTTTCATCCGGGGGGAGTGGATTTCGACGATTGGCGAATGGGTCAGGCCGGATTCCGTGCTGATCGGGATCTGGGCACTCGCGATACCTTCACGTTTCAAGGCGACATCTACCGAGAGATTAGCGGCGAAGCAACCACATACGCACTGTATTCGCCACCCTCCCAGGTTAACGTCACCGGGTACGCCCAGTTGACGGGAGGGAATCTGCTGGGGCGCTGGAAGCGCGTGCTGAACGACCGGTCAGACTTCCAGCTTCAGGCTTACGTCGATCGCACAAACCATTTCGAGCCTGAATTCGGAGAGACCCGCGACACGTTCGACATCGATTTCCTCGACCATCTGACTCTGCCGGGTCAGCAGAATTTTCTTTGGGGGCTGGGGGCGCGCGTGAGCCCTTCGAATGTTATACAAACTGTCCCGTCGATTAACTTCCTGCCGCATCATCTGACGGACCAGGTCTACAGCGGCTTCTTGCAGGATGAAATTGCCTTCTTCAGCCGCCGGATGTCGCTGACTTTAGGATCGAAACTCGAACACAACAACTACACCGGGTTCGAGGTGCAGCCGAGCGCGCGTCTGCTGTGGAATGCCACGCCGCGACAAACCCTGTGGAGCTCAATCACACGGGCGGTGCGAACTCCGTCCCGCCTCGACGAAGACGTTCAGCTCACGGACTTCGCGACCACTGTGCCGCTGCCCATTTATTTGCAGGTTGATGGAAACCGCCAATTCCGTTCTGAAATATTGCTCGGCTACGAAGCGGGGTACCGGGCCCTGATCACGTCCCACTTCTATCTGGATGTTGCGGCGTTCCATAACAACTACAAAGATGTTTATAGCTTTCAGGTGGGCGCGCCATTTCTACAAACATCGCCACTGCCGGTGCATGCGATTATCCCGCTGCTTACCAGTAATGGAATCAGGGGCACTACGAAAGGATTCGAAGTGGCGCCGGATTGGAAGCCGACGAGTTGGTGGGAACTGAGACCCTCTTATTCGCATCTGGAAACGGATATGGAAGATGGGCCGGGAAGCAATGACCCCACCAGCGTCGCCGGTTATGAGGGATCGAGCCCTCGCCATCAGGCAACGGTTCAGTCTTTCCTGACCCTACCCAAAAAACTGGAGTTCCAGCAGACCTATCGTTACGTCAGCGCGCTGCCAGCACAAGCGGTCAAGAGCTACAGCACGGCGGATGCGAGAGTGGGCTGGCTCTTCGTCCGGCAAATGGAATTCTCCGTAGTTGGTCAGAACTTGTTGCAGCCGAGTCACGCCGAGTTCGGAGGCGATCCCGGAGGGCTGGTTGGGATCAAGCGATGCGTCTACGCGCAGATCACCTGGAAAACGGCTGACTGAAATCCATGAAAGTTCTCAGCCCCACAGACGCGCTCCGCTGCATTCGACGTTGCATTTCGCAAAGTCGCGGGCATCGGCGCGGGCTAGCGGCGGTCGCCGTGGCGTGGGCGCTCATCGGCATTCCGAGCGTGCAGGGGCAGCATGCCAAGCCTAGCGAATACGAGGTGAAGGCTACTTATCTTTATAACTTCAGCAGATTCGTCGAATGGCCGGCTCAGGGCGTGCAAACCCACAGCGACTCCTTCGCCATTTGTGTGCTGGGCGATAATCCTTTTGGCCCGGCGCTCAACGCCACGGTTGCGCAGGAAACCATATCCGGGAAAAGCGTAGTCGCGAAGGAAATTTCCGCGCCCCAGGATGCGGTGAATTGCAGCGTCCTTTTCATCAGTTCGTCGGAAGCCAAACGGTTGAAGGAGATTCTCACCAGTCTGGGTACGGCAAGTGTGCTGACTGTCAGCGATCTGCCCAAGTTCACGCAACACGGGGGCATGGTGGAATTCATTTTGGATGGCAACAAAGTACGTTTCGAGGTGAATTCGGCCACCGCAGAGCGGGCTGGCCTGACTCTGAGTTCCGAATTGCTAAAAGTGGCAGTCAACGTAAGAAGAAGCGCTCAGTTCGGAGACTGACCGGCCGGGGACTGACTGACAATGTTCAGCCTTCGCGATTGTTCGATCCCCAGTAAGCTGACCTGGATGAACATGCTGGTCAGCGGCACCGCGCTACTGTTGGCGGGCACAGGATTGTTTGCCTACGATCTGTACAGCTTTCGAGTGGGGACGGTGCGCGACCTCGGAATCCAGGCCCAGATCATCGGGTCGAACTCTATTTCCGCTGTGCTGTTCGACGACTCTCGTTCTGCCGAGACAACGTTGTCAGCTTTGCAAGCCGCGCCGCATGTGATGTCGGCCGAAATCTATACTCCGGACGGCGCCGCATTCGCAGGGTATCGGCGAGATCGAAGCGAATCTCCTCCGCCTCCGCCTGCCATTCCAGTGGGTCAAGCTGAAATCTACCGGTTCCAGAGTGGTCAGGTCGCATTGGTTCGGTCGATTACTTTTCACGGGAAGCCGGTTGCCACGGTGTACATGCGGTCGGATCTGGGAGCCATGCACGCACGAGAAAGAGACTTCGCGATCATTGTGGCCACAGTGTTTCTGATGTCATTGCTGGCGGCCATGTGGATGTCATCGTCCACAAGGCAGTCCATTGCCGAGCCCATCGTGTGCCTTGCGCAGACTGCCCAAATTGTCTTAAACGAGAAGAATTATTCGGTGAGGGCACCTGCGAACGACGGGCGCAATGAGATCGGACTTCTGATCTCGACGTTCAATGAGATGCTGGCGCAGATTCAAGAACGGGACGCGGCACTGGGAAAAGCCCGCGATCACCTGGAGCAACAGGTGCAAGAACGCACGGCGCAGCTCAACGTTGCGAATGCGGATCTTGAGGCTTTTTCCTATTCCGTTTCCCACGACTTGCGCGCTCCGTTGCGTCACATCGCCGGGTTTTCCCGGATCCTGAGCGAGGAATATGGTTCGAAGATGGAGCCCGAGGCCCAGCGGCATCTCAACCGAATCCTGGATGGCGTAAAGAAGATGAGCGGGCTTATCGAAGATTTGCTGAAACTGGCTCAGATCGGACGCAAGGAGCTGGTGCGTGTTAATACGGACCTGAACTCGTTGCTGAAAGACGTGGTTGTTGATCTGCAACCGGAGTGTCGAGGCCGTCAAATCGATTGGCAGATTGGCAACTTATCCTCAGTAGAGTGCGACGCCGGTTTGATCAAACAGGTATTCGCGAACCTGATTTCGAATGCCCTCAAATATAGCCGGCGCCGCGAAGTCACCCTGATCGAAGTTGGCCAGGTCGAGAAGGATGGCGCTTCTGTGATATTCGTTCGAGATAATGGCGCGGGTTTCGATGAACGATACGCGGACAAGTTGTTCGGCGTCTTCCAGCGTCTCCACCGGGCCGAGGACTTTGAGGGAACCGGCGTGGGACTTTCCACGGTTCAACGCATTATCAAGAAACATGGTGGGGAGATCTGGGCGAAAGGTGAAGTGAACAAAGGCGCCACTTTCTTTTTTGCGCTTGCGGCAAACAGACGAGGTCATGCCCAGACGAGGAAAGCCGCGACCGGTGGATACTAAGCTGCTCCGGAATTTCTCGTTCGCATCTGCCGATCCAATCCTCTTCCTACTGTTCGATCTCACTGCTGGATCGTCGTCTCCGACTTCGGCGGCTTCTGTGTTACCTGCTGCGGGTTTGGCAGTTGCGAACGATCCCACCCGCCGCCGAGTGCTTCCACCAGCGCCACAGCGGAAGTCATCTGCTGCACCTGAAGATTATTGAGCGTCTGCTGGTCCGCCAGCAACGTGGTCTGGGCAATCAGCACGTCGACGTAGGGATCGACGCCGGTGTCATAGCGCGCCTGTTCGAGCGTCAGGTACGTTTGAGCCGAACTCACGGCCTGCTGCTCCTGTTGAATCTCCTTCGACAGGATGCGAACTTCGGCCAGAGAATCTTCCACTTGTTGAAAGGCGGAAAGCACCGTTTGACGGTAGCTGGCGAGGTCGGCGTTGTAAGTGGCGACATATTGTTGAACGGTGGCGCGGCGCAGTCCGGCATCGAAAATGGTTTCCGGAATCGACGCGCCGATAGACCAGAAACGGCTCGGCCAGGAAAGCCATTGACCGAAGGCGGAACTCTCAAAGCCAAACTCGCCGGTCAAGGTCAGGTTTGGATAATAGGCTGCGTAAGCGATGCCGATTTGTGCGTTCGCTCCGGCCATGGTGCGCTCGGCGGCGGCAACGTCGGGTCGGCGCTCGAGCAGTTCCGAGGGCAGGCCGACAGGAATCGGAGGCGGAGCAGTGGTCATCGGCCGCACGGGAATGGAAAAATTTGAAGCAGCCTTGCCGATCAGCACCGCAATCGCGTGCTCATACTGCGCCCGCGCGATCCCCACGTCAGTGGCGCCCGCCTGCGCGCTCTGCAGCGTAGTTTCGGCTTCGACCACGGAGATCTGATCGTCGATGCCGGCTTCGTAGAGCGAACGCGTTAGGTCGTAGGCTTTCTGGTCAGCGGCAACGGTATCGTCAAAGATTTTTTGCAATTCGTCCTGTCCGCGAATCTCGAAGAAATATTCCGCCAGGCTGGCTTGCTCAATCAGACGCTCGTTCTCGAGATCGGCCGCGCTGACCTGGGCCGCGTAGTGCGCCTGCCGCACCGTGTTTCGAACCTTGCCCCAAAGGTCAGGCTCCCAGGAGGCTTCCAGCGGCAGCGTGTAGAGAGTGCTTTGCAGTTGCGGAGTGGTAGTGGTGCCCGTGCCGGACGTATTCGTAGTGGTCGATCCCACATTTGCCGAGGCTCGAGAGTGGGTGACCGCGGGCGCAACCGACAACGTCGGAAAATATTGCGCGCGTGCTTCGCGCACCACGGCGCGGGCCGCCATGAAGTTCTCGAAGTATTGTTTGATGTTCTGGTTGTTGATGTCGAGTTCGTCTTCGAGTGCGTTCAGTTCGGGATCATTGAAAATTTCCCACCATTTGCCGCGCAGCTTGGCGTCTGCGGGCTGTGCCACCGTCCAGCCTTCAGAATCCGGGAACTGAGTGGGTGATTCCTTGTAGACCGCAGCCGGTGCATCTGGTGCGGGTGGGTGATATTTAGGTCCGACTACGCAGCCCGAAGCGATGAGCAAGAGGGCGGCCGCGCACAGCTGAACCATGCCGTTTACTGGGCCGTTGGTTGATTCTCGAGTGAAGATCTTCATAACGTTTTGCCTGAACGAATTCTGCCTAACCAACCGTTCATCTCAGTTTCACACTGCTAGCTGGCCTCCGGAGCCGGGGAAAGAACGTCGTTGTGATCTCCCTGCATTCGCAGCCGCAGCCGGTCGAAGGCCAGATAGACGACGGGCGTTGTATACAGCGTTAGTAACTGACTCAAGATGAGTCCGCCTACAATCGTGATGCCAAGGGGCCGGCGAAGTTCATAGCCTGTACCTGTCCCGAGCGCGAGCGGCAAAGCGCCCAGTAATGCAGCCATCGTCGTCATGAGAATCGGGCGGAAGCGCAACATGCACGCTTCAAAAATCGAATCGAGTGGCTTCTTTCCTTCCACACGTTCAGCCTGAAGAGCGAAATCGATCATCATGATGGCATTTTTCTTGACGATTCCAATCAGCAGCACAATGCCAATGATGGAAATAATGTTCAGATCTTGTTTAAACATCATCAACGCTAGCATCGCGCCCACGCTCGCCGATGGCAGCGTAGAGATGATCGTCAGGGGATGGACCAGGCTTTCATACAAAATGCCGAGAACGATATAGACCGCCAGCAGCGCGGTCACGACCAGCACCGGCTCGGTGCCCAGCGATTGCTGGTAGGCCTGCAGAGTGCCGGCATAAAAACCTTGCAGCGTGGCGGGCGTGCCCAGCTGCTGTTGCATCTGGCTGATCGCCAGCGTGGCCTGGCTCAACGACACATTCTGCGCCAAGTTAAACGACACAGTGACGGAGGGAAATAATCCCGTATGGTTGATGGCCAGTGGGGTTGTGTTGGCCTGACCGTTGGCCACCGTGTTCAGCGGGATGTTGCCGCTGCTGGAAGTATGCAGGTAAATATCTTTCAATCCTTCCGGGCTCTGCCAATACTGCGGAGCAACTTCGAGCACGACGTAGTACTGATTCAACTGCGTGTAGATGATGGACACTTCCGACTGGCCGAAGGCGCTGTACAACGAGGAATCCAGCGACTGGGCGGTGAGGCCGAGCTTGGCCGCAGTGACGCGATCATAGGTCATCAGCTCATCGAGTCCACCATTCTGCTGGTCTGAACTCACGTCCTGCAGACCGGGCAGGTGCTGCATCTGATTCAGAATGATTGGCGCCCACTTGGAAAGATCCTGCACATTGTCGGATTGCAGCGTGTACTGGTACATGGCATTGCTGGACCGGCCACCGATGCGGAGATCCTGCACCGCCTGGAGGAACGATGACGCCACCGGCAGACGGTTCAATTGCGGGCGCAGCCGATCGATGATCTTCGGGGCACTCAACTTGCGGTCCCCCAGCGGCTTGAGCGCGACGTAAAGGTTGCCCGTATTGGTGGCGCCGCCGCCGCCGGTAAACGCAATCACATTGGCGACCGCGGGATCGTTCTTGATAACGGCGCCGATCTGACGAATGGAGTTGTCCATCGCCGGGAAGGATGAATCCTGCGGCCCGCGCACACTACCGGTAATTGCTCCCGTATCCTCCGTTGGGAAGAATCCCTTCGGGATCTTGATGATCAGCACCACATTGAGCGCGATGGTGATGGCCAGCACGATCAGAATAAGGGCGGGATGGTCGAGGCCCCAATGCAAGGTGCGGCGATACAGCGACAGCGTTCCGTCAAAGAATTTTTCGCTGGCCATGTACAGGCGGCCATGTTTTTCTGCGCGCTCGTTCTTCAACAGGTAGGCGCACATCATGGGCGTGGTAGTGAGTGAGATGATCATCGACACGAAAACCGACGTCGAGAGAGTGACCGCAAATTCGCGGAAGAGACGGCCCACGATTCCGCCCATCATCAGAAGAGGGATGAAGACTGCAATCAGCGAAATGCTGATGCTAAAGACCGTGAAGCCAATTTCCTCCGCGCCCTTAAGCGCCGCGGCGAAGGGCTTCATGCCTTCTTCGAGATGGCGCGAAATGTTTTCCATCACCACGATGGCGTCGTCGACCACAAAGCCGGTGGCGATGGTCAAGGCCATCAGCGAGAGGTTATCCAAACTGTAGCCGAACAGATACATCACGGCGAAGGTGCCGATCAGCGAGACCGGGACGGCGACGGCGGGAATGAGTGTGGCGCGGCCGTTGCGCAGGAAGACAAACACCACCACGATGACCAGGCCAATGGAAATGAGCAGAGTCCTCTCCACGTCACTGACCGAGGCGCGGATGGTGGTGGTGCGATCCAAAACGATGGTGGTCTCGATGCCGAGCGGAATGGAAGCCTGGATAGACGGAAGTTGCGCGCGAACGCGATCAACCGTGTCAATAATGTTGGCGCCGGGCTGGCGGAAGATGATGACCGTAACCGACCGCTTGCCGTTCAAATAGCCGGCAGTGCGCACGTTCTGCACGGAATCCGTCACCTGCGCCACATCGGAGAGACGGACGGCCGCGCCGTTGCTATATCCAACGATGAGCGGCTTGTAGTCCTCGGCGTGGGAGATCTGGTCGTTGGCGAGAATGTCGGCAGTATGAATGCCATCCGTGATCTGGCCTTTGGCCAGGTCGGAGTTCTGCAGGCTTAGCGCCGATTGGAGATTCGCAAGGGTAAGTCCATAGCTCGCCAATTGGGTGGGATTTGCGTCCACGCGCACGGACGGCAGCGCGCCGCCGCCGACTGTGACCTGTCCTACGCCTTCGATCTGCGACAACTTCTGCTGCATGACGGTGGAGGCTTCGTCATACAACTTGTCGGGGCCGTATTTGTCGGAGGTAAGGCCGAGGATCAAGATCGGCGAATCGGCGGGATTGACCTTGCGATACGTTGGATTGCCCGGCAGGTTGGCAGGGAGATAAGTGCGTGCAGCATTGATCGCGGCTTCCACGTCGCGCGCCGCACCGTCAATGTCGCGGCTAAGGTCGAACTGAATGGTGATCGATGTGCTGCCCAGCGTGCTCGATGAGGTCATCTCGGTCACGCCGGCAATATGGCCGAATTGCCGCTCCAGGGGCGTGGCGACGGATGACGCCATAATTTCAGCGCTGCCCCCGGGCAAGCTTGCGCTGACTGAAATCGTCGGAAAGTCGACCTCCGGCAATGGCGCAACCGGCAGCACCTCAAACGCAATTGCCCCGGCAAGAGCGACCGCCACGGTGAGCAGCGTAGTCGCCACGGGTCGATGAATGAAGGGTGCGGAGATGTTCATGCCGGGCCTGCCTGTTCTGTTTCTCCGCCTTCTTCCATCATGGGCTGCGAATTATGCGGCTTCGATTTCTGCCCAAAGCGCTCTGCCAGGTTGTCAAAGAAAATGTAGATGACAGGCGTGGTGTAGAGCGTGAGCGCCTGGCTCAACAGCAGCCCGCCGACCATGGCGATACCGAGCGGTCGGCGCAACTCAGAACCGAAGCCAGTTCCGAGCGCCAGCGGCAGCCCGCCCAGCAGAGCGGCCATGGTGGTCATCATGATGGGACGAAAGCGCAGCAGGCAGGCTTCGTAAATTGCGTCAGTCGCATTTTTTCCGTGCTGCCGCTCGGCTTCCAGCGCGAAGTCGACCATCATGATGCCGTTCTTCTTCACGATGCCGATCAGCAGGACAATGCCGATAATCGCAACCACGCTTAAATCCTGGTGAAAAAGAATCAGGGCCAGAAAAGCTCCCACGCCCGCTGACGGAAGCGTGGACAAAATTGTAATCGGGTGAACAAAACTCTCGTACAGAACACCCAGCACGATGTAAACCGTGACCAGCGCAGCAAGAATCAACAAAGGTTCATTGGATAGCGAATTGGTGAACGATGCCGCGGTGCCCTGAAATCCGGCCTGCAGGCTGGCCGGCATGTTTAAGTTCTTCTGCACTTTGTTGACGGCCGTGATGGCCTCGCCCAGCGCGGCATTCGGCGCGAGATTGAACGATACGGTGATAGCCGGAAACTGCCCCTGGTGACTAATCGAGAGCGGCTCGGTCGTGTTCTCAAAATGCGAGAACGTGCTGAAGGGGACGGCACTGCTCATGACCGAACTGGGAGCGCCCGCAGCACCGGCTCCCGTGCTCGACGCCGGCAAGTTGCTCGGCGAAAGTGCGTTCGCGGGTGGGGCAAGAGTATTTGCCGATGGGGTATAGAGCGCCGAACCCGTCAGTGCATTCGAACCCGCGGAAGATGATCCCGAGGACGCGAATGAGGTTGATGCTCCGGCACCGGTCGCGCCTGCGGAAGCATTCGACTGGATGTAGAGATGGTTCAACTTATTGGGGTCGAGCTGAAACTGCGGCTGGCTCTCGAGCACTACGTGGTACTGATTCACCTGCGTATACATCGTGCTGATCTGCCGCTGACCGAAGGCGTCATACAGCGTGTTGTCGATAGTTGTGGGCGCGATGCCAAATCGCGAGGCCGTGACCCGGTCAATCACCAGAGATACTGCGAGCCCTCCGGTTTGCTGGTCGGTGGCGACATCTTCCAGTTCCGGCAACTGTTTCAGCCGGGTGACGAAGCGGTTGGTCCAGTCGTTCAGTTCGTTCGCGTCAGGGTCTTCGAGCGTGTACTGGTATTGTGTGCGGCTGACGCGGTCATCGACAGTAATGTTCTGCACCGGTTGCATGAACAGTTGGATACCCTGAACCTGGTCCAGTTTTGAACTCAGTCGGCGGATCACATCGGAAGCGCTCATCTTGCGCTGGTCGAGCGGCTTTAGATTGATCGACATTCTGCCGCTGTTGGTCGTGGTGTTCGTTCCATCCGCGCCGATGAACGAAGAGAGACTATCTACGGCTGGGTCATCCTGAATTACTTTCGCTAGTTCCTGCTGCTTCTCGGACATGGCTTTCGAGCTAATCGTTGGCGGCGCCTGCGATATGCCCTGGATTACGCCAGTGTCCTGCACCGGGAAAAATCCCTTGGGAATAATGATGTAAAGAAAAATGGTGAGCATCAGAGTGGCGAGCGCGACGAACAGCGTGATCGTCTGGTATTGGAGGACGACCTTGAGCGTCCGCCCGTAGAACGCGATCATCCCCTCAAAAGCCCGCTCCGTGACGCGATACACGCGTCCCTGTTGCTCCTTGGGCTGGTGGCGGAGGATGCGCGCGCTCATCATAGGTGTGAGCGTGAGCGAGACCACTGCCGAAACCATGATGGTGACGGCGAGCGTCACGGCAAACTCGCGGAACAAACGCCCCACCACGTCGCCCATGAATAACAGCGGAATCAACACAGCGATAAGCGACACGGTCAGCGAGAGAATGGTGAAACCAATCTGCTCTGCGCCTTTGAGCGCCGCTTCCATGGGCTTTTCGCCCTCCTCGATGTAGCGCGCGATGTTTTCGATCATCACGATGGCGTCGTCCACCACAAAACCGGTGGAGATGGTGAGCGCCATCAGCGACAAGTTATCCAGACTGTAGCCCAGGATGTACATCGCGGCGAAAGTGCCGACCAGCGACAGCGGCACAGCCACGCTCGGGATAATCGTGGCGTAGAGACTGCGCAGAAAAAGAAAGATAACCAGCACGACCAGCCCGATGGTCAACAGTAATTCGAACTCAACGTCGGAAACCGATGCTTCGATGGCGGTCGTGAGATCGGTAAGCGTGGTCACCTGAATGCCAGCGGGCAGATTGGCCTCAAGCTGCGGCAGCAACAGCTTGATGCTCTTGACCACGCTGATGGTGTTGGCCCCGGGCTGGCGCTGCACATTCAGGATGACCGCGGGCGTCTGATTCATCCAGGCGGCCTGATTATTGTTCTCTACCCCATTCACAACCTGCGCGACGTCGGTCAGCATGACTGGCGCGCCGTTGCGGTAAGCGACCACAACATTCTGGTAGTCGTCGCTGGTAATCAGCTGATCGTTGGCGTCGATCTGGTAATCCTGGCGCGGTCCATCGAAGTTGCCCTTGGCGGCGTTTACGCTGGCCTGGGTCAACGCAGAGCGCAGGTCCTCCATGTTGATGCCGTAGGAGGACAGCGCCACAGGGTTGGCTTGAATGCGAACCGCGGGTTTTTGGCCGCCGCTGATGGTCACCAGACCGACTCCGGTGAGCTGTGAGATCTTGGGCGCGAGGCGCGTGTCGACAAGATCCTCGACCTGAGAAAGCGGTATGGAACTGGAGGTGATCGCCAGCGTGAGCACTGGGGCATCGGCGGGATTCGTCTTACTGTAGGTTGGCGGGGCGGGCAGAATCGAGGGCAGCAAACTTTGCGATGCGTTGATGGCGGACTGCACTTCCTCCTCAGCCACATCGATATTCAGACTGAGAGCGAACTGCAGCACAACGACCGAAGTGCCCCCGGAACTGGTGGAGGTCATCTGGCTCAAACCCTGCAGTTGGCCGAAATTGCGTTCCAGTGGCGCCGTTACTGTCGTCGCCATCACGGTCGGACTGGCTCCGGGATAAAACGTGACCACCTGAATAGTGGGATAGTCGACTTCCGGCAAAGCGGAGACCGGCAGTTGGGTATAGCCAACAATGCCGACGAGCAGAATTGCGGCCATCAGCAGAGAGGTCGCTACAGGCCGCAAAATAAACGGGCGCGATGGACTCACGGGGCGCTGCTCCCGGTGGAACTCGACGCGGCAGGCTTGGTCGGAGCCGGATTCGGAGTCTGGCCTGGTGCGTTACTCGGACCCTTGTTTGAAATGGCGACTGCGCTGTTGTCCTGCAACTTATCGAAGCTGCTGTTGGCGACAACATCGCCCGGATTGATCTCGTCTACCTGGGTGAGCCCGGAGTCGGTGACTCCCGGCTTTATGCTGCGCATGTGGGCGATATTGTTTTGAATCACATACACGAAGGATGCCTGGCCGTTTTGTTGAATGGCGGATGCGGGGACCACCGTCACTCCCTGCAAAGTGTTCACCAGCAGACGCGCGTTCACGAACTGGTTTGGAAAGAGCGCATCATTCTTGTTGTCGAAAACGGATCGGGCTTTGACGGTCCCGGTGGTCGTGTCGATCAGATTGTCGAGCGTCAACAGCCTTCCGCTGGCAATCTTTTTCTGCGCGGTGCGGTCAAAGGCATCGACGGGGAGTTTGGCATTCGTGCGAAGGCGGGCCGCAACCGGGCCGAGACTGTCTTCTGGGACCGTGAAGATTACGGTGATGGGATCTAACTGTGTGATGACCGCGAGGATCGTGCCTCCCGAAGACTGCACCACATTGCCGGGATCGACCAGCCGCAACCCCACGCGGCCAGCAATGGGCGCCGTGATATGGCAGTATTCCACCTGAATCTGGTCAAATTGCACGGTGCCCTGGTCGTTCTTTACCGTGCCTTGCTCCTGCAGTACAAATTTTTCCTGATCGTCCAGGATTTGCTTTGCAATGGCGTTGCGTGCCCACGCGGTGCGGTAACGTTCCAGGTCCATCTGTGCCTGTGCGAGCACGTTCTGGTCGCGCTCAAGCGCACCTTGTGCCTGTAACAGCGTTGCCTGGTACGGGCGCGGATCAATGTCGACCAGCGGATCGCCCTTCTTTACGAGTTGACCCTCTTTGAAATGTACTGCGACGACCACGCCATTCACCTGGCTGGTAATCGAATCGGTATAGACGGGAGTAACCGTGCCAATTTCGTCAAGGTAAACGCCGAGGTTTCCTTTCTGAGCAGTCGCGGTGGTAATGGTAATTTTCGGCGTGGCGGGCGCGGCTTTTTTCGCGTTCGCGTTGCAGCCCAATAACAGCGCGCCTGCGAGCACAACGCCGAGCAACAACACAATCCCGGCAATACTCCACCGTACCTTGTGCTGTTGAGATTCCGAACCGTGTGCCGCGAGTTGCTGGCCACGCTCGATGAGGGGCGGTTCATTCGTGTCAACGGTCAAAAGGAATTCTCCTTTGGCGGCTCCGAATAGCTCGAAATTATAGACGAGGAGAGACTTCGATTCGCATTCCTGACGACCGGTTGCCCCTCCCTGGCCGGTTTTGGAACTGACAATTCTTTACAGTATTTTCGAAAGGGAGTGAGTCGCGCCAACAATTCTGTGGACGTGGCTAAGGCTATTAGGGCTTAAGTCGATTCGGATTCAGTCCTTCCGTCATCTTTCACCTTGGCCGGCCCCCTCGACCGGGCCGCCTTGACCGGCCCAAACGCGAATGTTAGTTTCGGTTCCACACGTCACTCTGTGAGGAAAATCACTCTGACTGCGGAACAAAAGCCGCCTCGATCCGCCGATCTTCGGTCGGCTGATCCTGAATCCGACGATCTTCATTCTAGCGATCTTGAATCCGTTAACTTACGTCGGCGCGAGTTTCTTGTCCGCTTCTGTCAGGGGGCGGGGGCAAGTCTGATCCCCGCTGGCTTGTGGGGGCTCGCGTTTCCCACTTCCAGACCGTTGGCGTCTGGAAGCGAATCGGCCTCCGGCGCAGGATTCCATCTGCAGCCTCATTATCGGGCCGAGCGTCCTCTGGATGCCGTGCTCCTGAAGGTGCAGGCGGGTCTTGACGATTTCATCACGGAAAAATATGCCGACCAGATTGCCGCGATTCTCGCGGAGTGGAGCGCCAGCCTGTTGCGGTCTCCGGGGGAAACGAAGGCTGTCGCGAGCGCCCTTGCAGTTGATTTCTCCGGGGCAGCGCTGCGGCCCGCCGAGTCTCGAGTCGTGCGCTCAGATCCAGCGCTGCAAATTCGCCAGAATAAATTCGCCGGTCAAGCCACGCTCGGCCGCGATGGTTTTCTTCGAGAGTGGAAATCCGCGCTGAGTGTTTTCTCGAAGATCGTGACTGCGGAATTTCAGATCACGGGGATTGACGCGGCGGGCGCGGATAGCTCTTCTTCGCAACCGCCGGAACGCCTGCAGACTCGCGTTCGTTACGAAATCGTCGGCACCGGCGCTGGTTTCTATCGCGAACAACGCGTTGGCAACTGGGACATGCAATGGGCTTCGTCCGCTTCGGGCGAATTTCGCCTCCGCAGTTGGCGTGCGCTCGACGAAACCCAGGCCCGTTCCACCTCGCCCGTTTATGTGGACATCACGTCGGCAGCACTCGGCGGCAATTCTTCTTACTCGGCCCAACTGCACGGTACGGACTACTGGCGCACGCTGCTCGACGGCGCTTCTGGAATCGACATCTACGGACACAACGGCGTTTCGGTTGGCGACATCGACAACGACGGCTTCGATGATCTCTACATTTGTCAGCCTGCGGGCCTGCCCAATCGCCTGTATCGCAACCGCGGCGACGGAACGTTCGAGGACATCACGGACTCGTCCGGTCTGGGGATCCTGGAAAATACGGCCTGCGCGCTCTTCGCTGATTTTAGAAACACCGGCCGGCAGGACGTCATCGTCGTGCGCGCCAACGGGCCAGTGTTATTTCTGAATGAGGGCGGTGGTAAGTTTCGCCAGAAGAATGACGCGTTCCAGTTCGCGAACCCGCCGCAGGGAACTTTCACAGGCGCGGCCGCCGCCGACTACGATCGCGACGGATTCCTCGATGTTTACTTCTGCCTCTATGCGTACTACCAGGGCACGGGGCAGTACAAATATCCGTCGCCGTATCACGACGCCGAGAACGGCCCGCCCAATTTTCTGATGCGCAATCAGAGCGACGGCACGTTTCGCGATGTAACCGCCGCGGCAGGCATGAATCAGAACAATACGCGCTACAGCTTTTGTTGTGGGTGGGGCGACTACAACCGCGACGGCTGGCCTGATCTCTACGTGGTGAATGATTTCGGCCGCAAGAATCTTTACCACAATCATGGCGATGGAACATTTACTGACGTTGCTCCCGAGGCGGCGGCCGAAGACATCGGCGCGGGAATGAGCGTTTCCTGGCTCGACTACGACCACGGCGGTGCGGAGGATCTCTACGTGGCGAATATGTGGACCGCGGCCGGACAGCGCATCTCGACACAGGAAATCTTTAAGAAAGGTGCATCACTTGAAATCCGCGGGCTCTATCAAAAGCACGCGATGGGGAACTCGATGCTCCGCAATCGCGGGACCAGCTTCGACGATGCTACGAAGTCCTCGGGTTCCGGCTTGGGTCGCTGGTCGTGGTCGAGCGACGCGGTCGACTTCGATCACGATGGATTTCCCGATCTCTACATCGCCAACGGTATGGTCTCTGGGCCTTCGCGATCGGATATGGATCTCAACAGTTTTTTCTGGCGGCAGGTGGTGGCCTTGTCCCCCGACGAACCCCGCGCGTCTCACGCCTACGAGCAGGGATGGAATGCAATCAACGAGTTGATCCGTTCCGACGGCACCTGGAGCGGCTACGAGCGAAATGTGTTCTACGCGAATAATCGCGATAGAACTTTTTCCGACGTTTCCGCCGTGGTTGGTCTGGATTTCCTGGAAGATGGCAGGGCATTCGCCCTGGCGGATTTCGATCACGATGGGCGGATTGAAGTCTTCCTGAAAAACCGCAATGCTCCGCAGTTGCGCATCCTGAAGAACGTGATGGAAGATCTACCGCCGTCGATCGCGTTCCGTCTGCAAGGCACGAAGAGCAATCGCGACGCCATCGGCGCCTCTGTCACTATTGAAACCGGCGCTGGCCGCCAGACGCGCATGCTTCAGGCCGGGTCAGGTTTCCTCTCCCAGCACAGCAAAGATGTTTTCTTCGGCCTGGGGCAAGCGAGCCTGGGGGAAGCGCAAAGTCCGGTGCGGGCATCGATTCGCTGGCCCAGCGGTCTGGTCCAGGAGCTCCAGAACCTTCCCATCAATCACAGGATCTGGGTCGAAGAAGGCGCTGATTCGCCGCGCCTGGAGCCGTTCAAGCCGCAGGGGGCAACCCGCAGTTCTGTTTCACCGGAAGCCGTGCGAGAAGCTGAGTTGCTTCCAGACAAGGTTGAAACCTGGCTTCTCGCGCCGCTTGCGGCTCCAGATTTTTCGCTTCCCGATCTGTCAGGAAAATTGCACGCGCTCTCCGCGACTCAGGGCAAGCCTGTGCTCCTGAATTTCTGGACGATGAAGTCGCCCGACTCGCAGGACGAGTTGAAGGTGCTGCAGAAATTCCATGCTGATTGGGCGGCGAAGGGCTTGCAGTTGATTACGGTGAACGTGGATGATCCCAATGTGGATCGTGCTAACCTGGATCATCCTAACCTGGATCATCCCGCGGATGACGGCGTGCGCAAGTTCGCTAGGCCATTCACTTTTTCGATTTTGCGCGGCTCAGCGGACGTTGCGGCCATCTACAACATTCTCTATCATCAGTTATTCGACCGTCACCGCGATCTCAGCCTTCCGACATCCTTCCTGATTGACAGCAAGGGAGACATCGTCAAGGTTTACCAAGGCCCCATCGTCCCGGCGCACGTCGAGCAAGACTTCCAGAACATTCCAGGAAGTGATGCCGAGAGATTGACGCGGGCTCTGCCTTTTCCGAGCACGATGCACGCCCTCGAATTCGGGCGCAACTACCTCTCTTACGGCGCTCTGTTTTTTCAGCGGGGATATCTCGAGCAAGCCGAAGCCTCATTCCAGCAGGCCTTGCGCGATAATCCGTCCAGCGCCGAAGCGCTGTACGGCATTGGAAGCGTCTACCTGAATCAAAACCGGAACGCGGCCGCGCGCGAGATTTTCGAACGAGCCGTGAAACTGCCTGCGAATTATCCCGATACTCTGCCGGATGCCTGGAATAATCTTGGCGTCATTGCCACGCGCGAAGGACGCGTGGACGATTCGGTTCCGTGTTTTCTGGAGGCTCTGCGGCTGAACCCGCATCATCTGTTATCTCTCGACAACCTGGGCAATGCGTATCGTTCGCAAAAACGTTGGGATGAGGCGCGCAAGGTTTTGCAGCGTGCGTTGGAAGTCGCGCCGCAGGATGCTGAGGCGAACTACAGCCTGGGAATGGTATTCGCGCAGGCGGACGACAACGCCAAAGCTGAGGAGTATCTACAGCGCGCCTTGCAAACTCGTCCCGTTTATCCTGAGGCTTTGAACAATCTTGGAGTGCTATACCTGGTAATGCAGCGGCGTGATCAGGCCGTGGCAACTTTCGAACAGTGCATCGGCGTGGCGCCCGCGTTCGATCAGGCGTATTTGAATCTGGCGCGTGTCTATGCGCTGGAAGGCGCGCGGGACAAGGCTCGCAGCGTTTTGCTCGATCTGCTCAAGCAGCACTCCGATCACCCACAGGCGAAACAGATGCTGGAACAGTTGCAGCAGTAAGTTGCGGAAATACGAGCGCTCCTAAGGCTTGGGCGTCGGTGCCGTCAGCAGATCGACGAACATTTTGTAGAACTTATCCGCGTCCAGATCCACCTGAATCTCGGCGGGCAGTCCGGCCGGCGTTCCCATGACCTTGGGCTTGTCGTCTTCCGTCCAACCTAAAGTATTTCCATAACCCGCGCCGCGGCTGAGATCGACATCCAGATAGCGCGTTTCCTTCGCCGTGATCAAACTCGGGTCGAGCCATGCCAGCGCTGCCAGTTCATCCCACAAATAGTTGTATTTGCCGAACAGATGCGAATACGAACTGACATACCGCGCCGCCGGCGTGTTGCCCGCCTTCACCCGGTCGATCAAGTCCTGCGTCAGGCGCGTCTTCACGGAAATGTCCACGGTGGTGCAGACAATCTTTTTCCAGGGCGCCCTCAGCACGATGTGCGCTGCTTCTGGATCGAACCACAGATTGAACTCGTGCCTCGGCGTGTTCACAAACTCAGGGTCGTCTGTTTTTGGATTCAGGCTTCCGCCCATGAACACCAGCTCTTTCGCCAGCGCGGCGAATTCAGAATCGATGGAGATGGCAAGCGCGAGGTTGGTCATGGGGCCGCCCTCGTAAATCGTGATCTCGTGCGGATATTTGCGGACCATGCGTATAAGAAAGTGCGCCGCGTCTTCGTCTGCCGGTTTCGTCGTGGGCTTGCCCTCCGGCATATCGCCCAATTGATCTGCCGGGTGATATCGTCGCGGAGTCCATGCTCCTACCCAGGGGACGGAGCCGAATTGCCGCTCCCAGAGTTCCGTTTCTTCCTTGCGTCGCACCAGCGGATACTCGGCTCCGGGCACAACTGGAATGTCCGTGCGCCCGATGATTTCGAGCATGCGCAAGGTGTGCGCGACTTCCTCTTTGAGCCAGGCGTCGCCCGTGACCACGGTCACGCCGAGAACTTCGGTCTGCGGCGATTGCACCAACAGCAGGATTGACTGCTGATCGGTTCCTCCTGGCCCGGCTGCGTCCTGATCGATAATGATCTTGCGCTTGCCGGCGGACTGCTGGCTCCAGCCGGGAAGGCACGCCACCAACAGCACTGCGAATGTCACCAGACACAGCCGGACCCATCTCATCTCGCCCTCACAATCGTTGCGTCGTTTGCATAAAGGATTGCATTCTATTTTGTGTGCGTGAGCTTCGCCAGCAGTTTTCTTGCCCCGCTGATAGAATGCCGGTCTAGGCGCGCGAATCGATTTCGCTGGAATTTTATTTGCGCCTGTTTTTCATGACTGGTCTCTGCCTGGCTCGTGAAAGCACGGCTCGTTTCTGCACAGTCTCCCTGCGACTCAGGTCAGCTGGCTTTCTCAGCTGCGGTTTTGCCGCGATCGTCCTCTTTTTGCTCGTGCTTCCTCTGTCGTTACAGTCGCAAGAGGCTGCTTCGCTGCGCGGGACGGTTCGCAACGCGCAGGGCAATCCGGTTGCCGGCGCAACCGTTCAGTTGCGGGCTCAGGACGCGACGCCGACGCAAACGGCTCATACCGATCTGCAGGGGAACTACAGCTTTCCCGCGCTGCGCGGCGGAGTCTACGTTTGCAGAACCGAGATGGCCGGATACAGCGATGTGGAAATTTCTGCGGTCTTCATCGGCCCCAACGAAGCGAAGACCGTCGATCTCGTTCTGCAGCCGGAAAAAACTCCAGCATCGTCTCCCACGCAAAAGCCTCAGTTCTTTGACGAGCCGCAATTCACGGTTGCGGGAGTCACCGACACTACAAGTCTCGGCGGCCACGGTTCCGACGCGATCGTGCGAACCCGGGAAACGTTGGCCAAAGAGACGGTTTCACTGGGCAAAGATCCGGCGGGCGCAGCATCCACCAGCAACTATGAGCGAGAGCGCGATGACCTCCAGGCGCTGCTGATTCACAAAGAAAATGCTCACGGAGAAAACAACGACAAGCCCGACCTTCATCACCAGCTCGGCGATGTCCAGGAGAAGCTGGGCAACTCTCTGGAAGCGGTACGCGAGTACCAGCGCGCCGCGGAACTGAATCCCAGCGAAACCTATCTCTTCGACTGGGGTTCTGAGCTTCTGCTGCATCACGCGCCGGAGCCCGCCCTCGAGGTTTTCACCCAGGGCAACCATCTGTTCCCTCGTTCCGTCCGCATGCTGATCGGGCTCGGCTCAGCCTGGTTTGCCCGCGGCTCCTATGATCAGGCTGTGCAGAGAATTTGCGCGGCTTCTGACTTGAATCCCAGCGATCCGATTCCCTACTTGTTTCTGGGAAAGATGCAAAGCGTGCAGGCCACGATTTCAGATGACGTCATCGAAAAGCTGCACCGCTTCGTCGCGCTGCAGCCGGAGAACGCCGACGCGAACTACTACTACGCGGTCGGCCTGTGGAAGTTGCGAAGAGAGCCGGAGGACCGGGCCAGCGCCGCGCAGATCGAGAATCTCCTGAGAAACGCGATTCGCCTCGATCCGAAGTACGGCGCCGCCTATCTTCAACTGGGCATTCTTCATTCTGCACAGAAGGATTATCCGCGGGCGATTTCCGATTATCAGCAGGCGGTCCAGACGGACCCGCGGATGAAAGAGGCGCACTATCGTTTGTCACAGGCCTATCGGCAAACGGGAGATGTCGCCAAGGCTGCAGTGGAAGTGCAGATCTACGATCAAATCGCCAAAGAGTCAGCGCAGGAAGCGGAACGCGAACGCCACGAGATCCGGCAATTCGTGTACACCCTGCGCGACCAGCCGACCCCGCAGGCGCCTTAAACGCAGACGCCTTAAACCAGAGCGACGCCGCACTCGACGCGGGAGCGGCTCCGCTCGGCCGCGTGCTGTGTTACACTTTTTGATTCATATAGACAAACTGTCGCAGGACGTCCAATCCACACATGCTTTTTTCCAAAGAATATGTGGGCTATCTGGCCCGCGAAGTCACCAAGAAATTGATTGCTGGCAAGTTCATCGAGACCTCGGCGGTTCCGGCGGTCACCGAGCGAGTGAACGCCGCCTTGGTCGATGAACTGTCGCTCGAGGACCGCATCAACGACGAAGTGCGCGTCATCCTCGAAGCCTACTCCGAAGAAATGAACAAGACCGGCGCCAATTACCAGGAAATGTTCCGCAAGGTGAAGACCGAACTCGTACGCAAGTACAAGGCGGTGCTGTGAGACTCAGCCGCGACAAGGTCAACGTGCTGGCCCGGGCCGTTTCCGACGTGCTCAAGCAGATGGACGAAGTCGAGTTTATCGAAGACCCCAACACCATCCGGCAGGAAACCCGCAAGATTCTTGAAGCGCTGCTCATGCAGGAAGCCAGAATCGACGTGGCCGCCCGCCAGAAAATCGAAGGCCAGAAACGCACCATCCTTGAAGGCTCGCAGGAGTGGGACATCCTCTACCGCAAGTACTACAACGAGGAAGTGAAAAAGCTCGGCGTGTAGTTATTGCGGTTCGAGATTTACTGCGGTTCCTTCACTGCGCTTCCTTCAGTTCAATCGCAACCAAATTGCGCACCGACCGCGCCGGACGCTTGTCCTCGCTGACTACCAGCTTGAATGGGCCTGAATGTGCGTCCAGCGGCTTTCCGTCCATCGTATCGGCAACCAGAACCTCCCCGGGATGAAAGCTGGGATCGACTTCGCCGAGAGCGAGCACGGCCTTGTAGCCGTCAGAGCCGGTGGCGACGATGTAGCTAGCCAGTGCTTTGCCGCGAAGCTCATTGCCCAGCGGCGCTCCGAGCTTGGCGAGCAAATCTGAAACGCGAACGCCGGAATACGTTTCGTCTGCGTTTGTATGCGAATTGTGGATCGTCACGGTGGTGTGAGTCATGGCCTTCAGTTCCGCAGCAGACAGCGCAACTGACTTGTGATCCGAGTCAGTCTGTAGGGTCAACGTGTTGTTCGAGGACGCTGGCGCCGTGCCCTGTTGTGCGAACAGAGCAGAGGATGCGAAGAGCAGGATGCTTAGAAGGATGGAACTGAGCTTTTGGGCGCGCATTATGGGAGCATAACGCGGAAGCCAGCCGTTGTCAGCAGGAACGGCGGAAGTCGTGAGGCGGAAGATGCGAAGCTTCTTCGGGGAAAAAGGCCCCGCTTGCGCGGGGCCCGGCGGGGGAGTAACTGCGGACACTCTCACTTATTTCGGAGAACGCGCAGGGTGCGTGACTCTGTAGGGAGAAGTCTTATACCCTGAGAGAGAGAAGGCAACAGAAATGTGGCGATTGTGGGAGGTACAGTTCCACTTTGGGAATGCAAGATTGTGCATGACCTCGTGCACGACGACCACTAGCGATTGTCATCCCGGGATCTAGGTGTTTGCTGGCGGCGGCAATAGCATTGGTGCGAGCAGGAACCTAGGTCCCTCGCTGCGCTCGGGATAACAAGTGATTGGGGATGATGAGGGAGCGAATAAGTAAGTAAGCAGTGAGTACAAGGAAGAGTTGATCGTTGGCGAACGAGATCAAAGATTTTAAGCAGATCGTAAAGCGCGCCGCCGAGCAGGCCGGTTTCGACCTCGTCGGTGTCGCTCCTGCTGCCGACGCTGCTGAACTCCAACATTTTCCCGAATGGATTGCCGCGGGCCATGCCGGCGAAATGAAATACCTGGAAGCTCGCGATGATCAGGGCGATCTCAAACGAGCCTCGCTGGCTCGCGTAGCCCCGTGGGCTCGAAGCGTGGTGGTTTGCGCCATCAACTACAACACCGACCAGCCCTACTCGACCGAAGTCCACGATCCAACTCGCGGATGGATCTCCCGCTACGCCTGGAGCCGCGAGGATTACCACGACGCAGTCCTGCGCCGATTGAAGCAGGTGGAGGCCGCGCTCCACGAAACCGCGCCGCACGAGGCCGCGCTGCACCGGGAGTTTCCCAGTGATCTCCAGACGCCTCTCACCACCCGCAGCTATGTTGACACCGGACCGATCGTCGAACGCGTCTATGCGAAATATGCGGGCGTGGGTTGGACCGGAAAGAACACCTGCCTGATCAATCAGAAAAAAGGCTCGTGGCTTTTTCTTGGAGTCATCCTCACCTCGCTCGAACTCGCGCCCGATCTGCCGGCTCCCGACCGCTGCGGCAGCTGCACCCGGTGCATTGATGCCTGCCCGACGGATGCGATTCTCGCGCCCTACCAACTCGATTCCAATAAATGCATTGCGTATCTCACTATCGAAAAGCGCGGATCGATCCCGGAGGATCTGCGCGCCGGCATCGGTCACCACGTCTTCGGCTGCGATATTTGCCAGGACGTCTGCCCGTGGAACCGCAAAGCCCCGGCATCGACCGCGCCAGAATTTCAGCCGCGACCCGGCCTGGTGAATCCCGCGCTGGCGTGGCTGGCGGAAATATCCGTAGCCGAGTTTCGCGAAACGTTCCGCGGATCGCCCATCCGCCGCACCAAGCGCTCCGGCCTCCGCCGCAATGTTGCCATTGCCATGGGCAACAGCGGCAACCCGGAATTTCTCCCCTTGCTCGACCACCTGGCAGGCGATGAAGAAGAAAGCGTCAGCGAAAGCGCGCGCTGGGCAAGGACACGCCTGCTCACGTCCAACGAATAGAGTTGGCACCCGGCCGTTTCCTCGACTTTGCAGATTCGTGTTATCTTCGCTCTGCTTAGTTTCCTTCCTACAGTTAAATTCTTTGGAGTTTGGTAACTCATCCCTCCAATTACCGGCAACTAATCTCAGCTCGATGGGTTCTCAAGTAGAGGGCCACTGATTCGTTTGGGCTGATCATGTTTCCACGCCACATCCAACCCGTGCGGCGCGCCTTCGTGGGTTTAGCTGCAATCGTTTTGGCCTGCGCCTCTGCTGCGGCCGCATCGGCTACTCTTCTGCTGGAAGAACCCTATGGCAAGATGGGATTCTTCACCGCGACCGGCCACGCAGCCGTCTATCTGTCCGGTGTCTGCGCGGATACTCCTGTGGTCCTGCGCCCCTGTGCCCCGGGAGAAACCGGAATTGTTCTCAGCCGCTACGATGGCGTAGGCGGATACGACTGGGTCGCCATTCCTCTCATCCCTTACCTGTACGCGGTCGAACGCCCTGAAGATGTGCCGCTCTTTGCCGACGCGAAAATGGCTGCGTTCCTTCGCGACCGCTATCGCCGCAAATATCTCGAAGACATTGTCCCCGACGGGAAGGATGGCGAAGCTCCGCGCGGAAACTGGTACGAGCTGGTCGGCTCTTCGTACGATCGAACGATGTATGGCTTCGAGATTGAAACCACCCCGGAGCAGGACGAGGCCTTGATCCGCAAACTCAACTCGTCGCAGAACCGGTCTCATTTTCATCTTGTCTCCCGCAACTGCGCTGACTTCGCCAAGGATGTTCTCAACTTTTATTACCCGAAGTCGCTGCATCGCAGCATAGTCGCAGATGCGGGCATCACTACGCCGAAGCAGATGGCGAAAATGCTTACCCGGTTCAGTGACCGGCATCCCGAGCTCGAGTTTTCGCGGCTGATTATCGCGCAGGTGCCTGGCAGCATGCCGCGCAGTTCGCCAGTGCATGGCGTCGTCGAATCATTTTTTAAGGCGAAGAAATACATTGTGCCCAGCGTGGTGGTCAGCCCAATCTTTGCGGGATGCGTAGCTGCAGTGTACGTGGGTACGGGAGCGGGACATTTCGAGCCCGCACGCAATGCCCTGGTCTTTGTCGCAGGCGATGTTGGAGGAGGAGATCGCGAACGGCCTCTGGACCGCGAAGATCGCCGAGCGTACCAGTTGGAACTGAAACACTTTCTGGCGGGCGCTTACCCGGAAAAACCGAAACAGAATTTCGACAAGGTTTGGGAACGCCTGCAATCCAGAGCGAAAACGAGCGTGGATGCCGACGGCCGACCAGTTCTTCAGTTACCCGTCGAAGACAGCTCCGTCGAAATTGGCCTAGCGGCCGGAAATGTGATGACCAGCAGCGCTTCGCCGCAATTAGTGCGTCAGCTTCTCGCCGCCCGCCTGCAGTCGGAATTACGGCGCAGATCGGCGCAGGACATTTCCGAAACGGAAGTCGAGCGCGACTGGCAACTTCTGCAAAGAACCACGGCTGTATCAAGCAAGGCCATATCGAAGACCGATTCTCGGCTCACGGCCAGCTCTGCTCAACATTCCGATAGCATCCGCGGAAACCGGCCGTGACTGCCGGGGCGATTGACACGACAGCGAATTCCTCACGCGTTCGAAATAACGTTCGGATTAACAAGGCCTAGTTGCGCGGCCTTCGTTACTATTGTTGCTCCGGCGGCGATTGTGGGGGTCGCCCGCCCGGGAAGCCGCCCGCGCCCGGAATCGGAGGTTGCCCCGGCGGTTGCTGCTGCTGGAGCTGCAATTGCCGCTGCTGCATCTCTTGCAGCATTTCCTGCGGCGTTTTTACGCCGGGCTGGTCCGGCTGGGCTGCGGGTTGTTCAGCCTCAGCCGCCGCCTCATCCGCAGCGGCGTCGGTCGCATCATCTGTGGCTTCGGCCTCATTCGCCTCGGGCGTTTCTTGCTGCGCCGAATTGGGTGGTCTTTGCTCGGCAGGCGCCGGTCGCTCGCCTGACGCCAGCGCCGGGCCGCTCGGTGGATTCACATTGTCCGATCCCGTCTTCGCCACCAGCACCACGCGCGTCAGCAAGGCGTCATTCGCGGCGGACCCCAGCAGCACGTAGTTGAACCGCGATCCGTTCAGCAGTTCGGCCATGACTTCCCGCGCTGGCCCCGGTCCCAGATGGGTTACAACTCGCTCGGGCGCCGCGGGAATTTCAATCTCGGCCCCAGTCTGTTTGCGTACGGCGCGCAGAATGTCGCCCAGGGTTGAGTTCGGAGCCACAATGGTCAGCTGCTCGTTCTGATAACTCACTTGCGGCAGCACCGGCGCCATCGAATCCAGCGGAATCTGCTGTACCGGCCCCGTCGGGCCGGAAGGCAAATCAGGCGGCGGCGCCGGCGGTTTTTTCGCCTTGTGATGGTTCTGCGAGGATGCGGTATCTGTAGAGCTCGCGATCCCCGGGCACAGAACAGCCGCGCACAGGACTATTACCCCGGCAGCCTTGTTGAATTTCCATTCCGTGCTCATAACCACTCCTCCAAGAATCTGACTTCGGGGGACACTGCTACAGCTTAAGATGCCATTACCAGAATTTTAGCACCGGTACGGCTTTCAACAGCAGGCAGAACATCCCACTTAAGGAACGGTTTGAAACCATTCTCTTGCACCACTTCGCGGCCAGGGCACGAACCCAACCCTGCGAGGTCCGACCAGTGGATTCCGGTCAACCTTTTCCGCGAACGCGAAATCTTAACGAGTCTGGCTGGAGCAGGCGTAAACTCAAGGTGGGAGCTTCCGAACTCCATGAAAGTAAAGGCGGAATCCGCTGTGAATCTGAAGTCCTATCCGAAGTCACGCCTGAAGTCCAGCTTGAAGTCCCGCAGCCGCGGCGCCGCTCTATGCATTACGTTGGGGATTGCCTTAGGCAGTCTGGCATTGTTGCCCGTGAACGCCCACGCACAGAGTTGTCAGACGGCAGATGATCTCGATAGTACGATCCGGGCCGGCATTTCCTCTGCGGGCCAGCGCTACTTCGACATGGCCGCCAAGGCCGACGTAGCTTCCTTGCGGCAGAACGCCATCCCCAGCCTCGCATCTGATTTCTCCGGGATCGAGACCACCGTTAAAGACCACCAGCAGGATCTCGCTGGCGCGCAGGGGACAGTCAAGTCCGTCTTTCTGCTCGAAACCGCGGGCACCGCTCCGACCGCCCACGCCGAGTTTTACTGTGGAGTCTTCGGCAAAAACGGTCAGACTGCAGGAAGCGCTATTTTCTATCTGGATAATCTCGCGCCTGGAAAATATGGCGTGGTTCTGCTCGATGCGACAGCGCCTAAGGGGAGAACCATGTTCTCCGTAATCCTCCAGCAAGCTGGCACTGACTGGAAATTAGGCGGCCTCTACGTGAAATCTTCTCTGTTCGCAGGACACGACAGCGATTGGTTTGTGGCGCGCGCCCGCGAATACAAAACCAAGGGCCAGTTGCATAATGCCTGGTTCTATTACCTGGAAGCCCGGAGCCTGCTCGCGCCTGTGCCCTTCATGGCTACTGCGGCCACCGACAAGCTCGCTGAAGAGTCACAGACCGTGCGGCCGGCCGACCTTCCCACCGACGGAAAAACCCTGGATCTCGCCGCCGCAGCGGCCACGTACAAGCTCACCGCAGTGTTTCCAGAGGCTGTGGGCAACGACCTGGACCTGATCGTGAGATATCAGGCCGCCGATATTTCCAACACTAACCAGGCCTATCAGAACAACGTTGCCGTCATCAAAGCGCTGGTCGCGAAGTATCCGGAAGTGCGAGACGCTCTTGCCGGCGTGGTGGCCCGCGCCGTCGATCCCAGCGGCCGCGACTACGGCACATTGCTGGCCATGAAGGACGTGAAGTAGCTAAATCGCATGGCCCCGAGAACTCCTGCGAAACCGGTGTAAAATTGCGGATGTTGAACCGGACTGCGTGAGGTCGCCGCATGAATACGAGCCGCGTTAAGCCGGGACCCTTCAGCGATCACGCTTTCCGTAGGCCGCTAGCCACAGCCGGTGCTCTCCTTCTTGGCGTCGTTCTCTCCACGTCATCGATCCGGAGCTTTGCCCAAGACGCTCAGCAGCCCACCAACTCACCCTCCAATGCGAGTGAGGCCGAGGATTGGTTATTGCGAGGAGACCCGCGGTCGGTGGCATGGGGCGCGCACTATGCTGTTGCGACCAAAGATCAGGCCATTGTGCCGACCTTACTTTCCTTGGCCGATCGCTGGCAGGGGGTCGCCGGTCTGTCTTCAGACAATGATCCTCCGCTTAGGCTAGCAACCGACCAACTTGATCAGCGGGACGCGATGGCCGCCGTGCTCGATGCGCTTATTCAGACGCACGCTCTCGTGCCCGTCAGTACTCTGCGGAACCTCGCGGCCGACTTTCCGAATTATGTTGCGATCTTGCTCGCCCGGCTGCCCTTGGAAGAATCTCAGGCGCTTAGCTTAGAGCTGTATCACGCGGAACCCAAGGCCAGCGGTGAACGTAATCTTCAGTACGTGAGCGCGGCCTTGCTGGCGCAAACTCCTCCGCCGGGGTTCGCAGCCGATTTGTTTTCCGGGATTCACAATCGCGCCACGATCTTCGTCACTAAGCCGGGGTCAGCGGCTGGGCCCCCAGCTTTACGGGGTGGGTCGGCGGGGTGCTTTGGTCCCCAGGAACCCCGTAAAGAGTGGCCGAACTTCGGTGTCTACGTTTTGTCAGCGGGTAAGGTCGAAGAATCTTTTGTAATTATTCCCGGCACACACCCCGTCTATGCGGGCCGGTCGGAGACCACTCATTACTGTGGCGGACAATGCCAGGATTATCAATTCTTGGTTTTGGGCCCAGAAGAACGACGTAGCTTGCTCGCGCAAATGTTGAATGTAGAGGCCGACGATATCTGTTGGGACACCGAGTCGAAGGCAACTCTCGAATTCAGATCCGAACCGCAGTTTTACCGCGATCTTGAACAATTCGTCGCTGCGCAACAGAGGAAGTACCGTGTCACAGCGGCCGCGCTGGCCGCTAAGAATCTTTTGAGCGTCGCAGAGCTGGAAAAATCCCTTCCCCAACTCGATCTGCATTTCGAAGACCAGAGAGGTACGGATTACGCGCCGATTGCGGCGCCGCCCCGGCTTCCTCCTCATGTCACTTGGCCCGACAACCCATGAAACTGGGCCGCATGTTTTCCATCCGCCGCTCGGCCTTCACTGCTCACAGTTCAATGCCCGCTGCTGCGGCATCTTCCAACACGCAATCCTTCGGGTCTTTATCGTCGCGTAATCCGAGGAACACCGGCGCGCGCAGCTTCGGCCCGCTGCCTTCGCTGGTGCCACCTGTCCATTCCGTGAACTCGATCTCGGCCACCAACTCCGGCTTCACCCAAAATACTTTGCGCAGCGCCTCAACTTCACCGAAGAACGGATTCTTCTTCGTCTCCAGCTTCTTCAATACTTTCCAAATCTCTTCGAGCGATTTCTGATCGAACCCACTGCCCGCCTGCCCCACGTGAATCAGCCGCGCTTTTTTGTCGTAGAGTCCGAGCACCAGCGACCCAAAATGCGCGCGGCTGCCCTCGGGCTCGGTGTAGCCGCCGATCACGGCGTCAAGCGTGTGCCGGATTTTTATTTTCAGCCACTCGCGACTGCGGCGTTCTTCGTAGAAACTGGTACGCTTCTTGGCCACAATTCCTTCCAAACCCTTCTGCCGCGCCATCTCAAACAACGCTTTGCCATGGTTCTGATAATGATCGGAAAACCGCACCACATCACCCTTCACCAACCCCGCCAGCTTGCCCTTGCGCTCCTCCAGCGGAACGCGCCGCCAGTCATAGCCGTCGAGATACAGCAAATCGAACGCGTAATACAGCACCGGCACATCGGCATTCTCCACCGCCCGCCGCCGGCCCGGACGAAATCCTGTGCGCTGCTGCATCAGGCTGAACGACGCTTTCCCATCCGCATCGAGCGCCACCACTTCGCCATCCAGAATCGCCGTCTTCGCCTTGATAAGGCGAGCCACGTCCTTCAACTCCGGATAACGCGGCGTCAGATCATTCTGATTCCGCGACACCAGCCGCACTTTGCCGTCTTCGAGAAACGCAATCGCGCGGTATCCATCCCACTTGATCTCAAACAGCCACTCCGCCCCGTCAAACGCCTTCTCCACCGACTCCGCCAGCATGGGATGAATCGTCGCCGGCATGGGCCGCTTCACCGGGCCGGAAGAAGCTTGAACCACAGAGGACGCAGAGGACACGGAGGACTTCATTTCTTTTTCTGGCAGCGAAGTTGTGGTCTGAGCTGGTCTCTTCTTGGAATTGTTTTTCCGATTTTCGTCTTCCTTCGTGTCCTGTGTGTCCTCCGTGGTTTTCATTTTCTTCTTTTTCTCGACCCGCGCTACTGCATCCGCCAGCCACGCCGCTTTCAGCTTTCCACGACCCGCGGGACGGCTCTTCCATTCCGCCGAGCCCGCATCGCCAGCAACCTGATCGAGGGTTCGCCCGCTCAGCACCGACGTGTCGATCGCCTCGATGTCGTAGCCCTCGACCACGTTCTCGTCGTGCTTCTTGATCATCAACCACTCGTTGCCTTTGCTCCCCGGACGCCGCCCCCGCATTTTGACCAGAGCGAAATCGCCCTGCAGTCGTTTCCCGTTCAAACGAAACTTCAGGTCCCCCTTGGCCAGCATCGTTGCCGCTTCCGCTTCCGTGCCCAGCACATATTTTCCGTTCACCGCCACCGGCGAAAGCGGTTGCCACGTGCCCACATCCCACACGATCACAGTCCCGGCGCCGTAATTGTTTTCCGGAATGTTGCCCTCGAAATCAAAGTATGAAACCGGATGATCCTCCACCTGCATCGCCAGCCGCTTGTCGGCCGGGTCGAGCGACGGTCCCTTGGGCACCGCCCACGACTTCAGCACGCCTTCCATCTCCAGCCGGAAATCGTAGTGCAGCCGCGTCGCATCGTGTTCCTGCACGACGAAGCGATTCCCCGACTTCGTCTCGATCTTCGGAGGAGGCTCCGGCGTCTCTTCAAACCGCCGCTTCCGTTTGTATTCTTCAAGCGCCATAAATGTTGACGACACATTTAACCACAGAGACATAGAGTCACAGAGAAAGCATTTTGCCTCCACGACACTGCATCCTTTTTTTGAAAATTGTCATCCCGACCGGAGCTTACCTTCCTGAAAGGAAGGTAAGCAAAGTGGAGGGACCCGCTGTTCCTGCCGTCGGTTCAATCCTAACGATGCGATAAAATCCTCGCACCATGCAACGCGAATTCCCCTCAACCCCGCTGGTCGGCGTCGGCGCCATCATAATAGAAGGCCCCATCGAGAATTCCCGCGTCCTCCTGGTCAAGCGCGCCCACCCGCCCCTACAGGCCCAGTGGTCCATCCCCGGAGGCGTACTCGAAGTCGGCGAACTGGTCCGCGAAGCCGCCATCCGCGAGGCTCGCGAAGAAACCGGACTCACCGTCGAGCCGGGAGAACTCCTCGGCGTCTATGATCGCGTGCTGCGCAATGCAGAGCAGCGTGTGCAATATCACTATGTGCTGATTGATTTCCTCTGCCGCCGCGTTGGCGGAGAACTACAGGCAGCGAGCGACGCAGCTGAAGTCCGCTGGTTCACGCCAGAAGAACTCCCCGCACTAAACCTCGCCGAAGATACGCTCGACGTAATCCGCAAAGGCTTCGCCAAACGAAAATCCAACTCCTGAAATACCGCACCGGGTCTCCCCTCGCCGTGCCATCCTCTGCCCTCTGCCTTGAATCGCTCGATGCAGAAATTTGCGATGATGTCGCCCGCGCGGCGTGATACCTTACTCGAATCTCAGATGACCATCAGCAGACGCGAGTTCATCTTCAGAGTCGCGCGGGCGGGCGGCTATGGCGTCGCCTTCATGACGATGCACTCCCTGGGCCTGCTGGGCATGGTAGAGACTACGCAGCACCCTGATTTTCCACTGCCTCCGTCAACCGGCCGGCGAACGAAGGTGATCATTCTCGGCGCGGGAATTGCTGGCCTCGTCTCTGCCTACGAGATGCGCCGGGCCGGCTTCGACTGTACTGTGCTCGAGGCGCGCGAGCGTCCCGGCGGGCGCAACTGGACCCTGCGCCGCGGATCAAAACTGGTCTTTAACGACGGCACCTCGCAGGAATGTACTTTCGACGAAGGCAACTATTTCAATTGTGGACCCGCCCGCCTTCCGTCCATACACAAGAATATTCTCGGCTATTGCAACGAGCTGCGGGTCGCGCTCGAGGTCGAGGTCAATACCTCGCGCAGCGCGTTGCTGCAGAATGACGCCGTTTTCGGCGGCAGGCCCATCCCCCAGCGGCAAGCCATCAATGACACGCGCGGTCATGTTGCCGAACTGCTGGCCAAATGCGTGCAGAAGGGCGCGCTCGATCAGGACTTCACCCAGGACGACCACGTCCAGGTTCTGGATTTCTTACGGGCTTACGGTGCTCTCAACAAAAATTACCAGTTCACTGGCTCGTCGCGCTCCGGTGACCGGCAGTTACCCGGAGCCGGCGATCAGATTGAAATTCCTCGCGAACCGCTTCCGTTCTCCGACTTGCTGCGTTCGAACTTCTGCCGGTCCATGCTTTTTGAAGAAGTACTCGATATGCAGGCCACCATGTTTCAGCCCGTGGGCGGCATGGACCGTATTTCCTACGCCTTCGCCCATTCGCTGGGAAAGGTCGTCCACTACAAATCTCCCGTAGCTGAAATTCGAAAGACCGACAACGGCGTCAGAGTGTTGTATCGCAAGGGCGAAGGCGGGCCGGTTGCCTCTATCGAGGCCCCGTACTGCGTTTGCACGCTGCCGCTTACCATTCTCAAGACCGTGCCCAATGATTTCGCACCACGCGTGAAATCAGCGATCCAGCCGCTCGCCTACGACTCGGCCTATAAAGTTGCGTGGGAGTCGCGGCGCTTCTGGGAACAGGATGGCGACGAGATTTACGGCGGCATCTCGTCTCTGACGAGCGGTCCGATCAACGTGGTGTGGTATCCCAGCGCGAACCTGATGTCTCCGCGCGGAGTCGTCGTCGCCGGCTACGGCATGGAGAACTTCGAACCGTTTGGCAAGCTGCCATCTCTTGACGCAAAGCTGGCAGCTTCCCGCGCCGGAATCGAAAAACTGCATCCCGGCAAGAGTAAGGAACTGGAGAAGCCGATGTACATCTCTTGGGGCAAAGTACCGTACAGCCTCGGCTCGTGGGTCAGCGGCGGATTCGGCTATCCTCCGACCGACGGACCGACTTATTATGACGGACCCTACCGCGAACTCATCGTTCCCGACGATCATATCTACTTCGCCGGGGACCACTGTAGCCATATCATCGGCTGGCAGGAAGGAGCCGTTCTGGCAGCCCAGCGTGCGATCATGATGATCGTCAGCCGCGTCAACCAGTCTTGACCGTAGCTGCGCGCGCGCAGGGCCATGCAAGTAGGCGCGCTGGGGCATTTCAGAAGCTAGGCCAGTGAGTCTTCGTCTTCGGGAGGGGCGTCGGCGGATGCATTCTCTTCTAAAATTCGAGTGGCCTCCTCGACCTGATCGGCGTCAACCCGCAATTTCACTCCGCCGAGCGCGTTCGCGTTAAACCAGTCGAGCCGCACCATGTTATCGTCGAACAGAAAAGCCTCGATACCCGCCGATTCGAGCAGTCCCTTCGCAAGCTCAGCCTCCAGCAGGTTCCAGAAGGTGCGGATCGGAACCAGATCGCGAAACTCGGGCGCTTTCGAATCCGCTGGCTCGGGCAATGGTCCAATGTACATACCCCTCTTGCCGAGTTCCGCTCGCAGCGCTTCGCGCGCCAGATCCGTCAATTCCGATATTTGCCCGGCCACTTGCGCCAGCTCCCCATCCGACTGAGAAGAATAAACTTCCGCCAGACGCCGGCTTTCCTGCTCAGGATCGATCATGGTCATCGCCGGAATCATACTCCAATCGGGCTCGCGAGAATCCGTGCGTACCGCGGCCAAATGTTTTTCGAAATCAGAACGGCCCGCAAGCCCGTTGATGGAATCAACGCTGGCCTGCGGGCCGCCCGGTGGACTGTTTGGGATTGACCAAGAGGTGGTCACTCTAACGTGGCCTCTACGGCAACTCCCGGGTCGCGGGTTAAAGCATCACTCCCGCGGATTGACCCCGCTGACCGACCTGCGTCAGGAAATCAACCTGTGTTCACCGGTTAGTGTGCGGGCTGTAGCTTCGGCGCGTCGTTTCTTGGTTATGCGTCCCGAAGCCCCGCTTAGAGCAACCGCTCTAAGTCTCAGCCACCTCACCTGGTCTTTGGATCGTCCAACTACTGCCTTCAGAACTTGTCATCCGACCACCTCCTTTCCAGTGTAATTCGCACATTAGTACGAAACCGCCCTGTGCGTCAACCGGCACGAAAGTGGGTATCGGAGGAAGTAACAAACAATTGTGGCCGCGTTAACGATTGGCGAGCGTGGAGATCTCGCCGAGCCCGAGCAGATGGGCATCTGCCGTGACCAGCGTTAAATCGAGCACCTTGGCGGTCGCCGCCAGAAACCGGTCGGCTGGATCGCGCTGCGGCAACGGAAGTCGGCGTGCCGCTGCCACTATTTCGTGGGTCAGAGGAGCCTGGTGGAACGGCCCCGTTGCTTCCGCAAGCCACCGATCCAGGTCTTGCGCCAAGTGCACTCGGCCTTTGTGGTGAAGTATGAGCGCCTCCCATGTGCTGATAGGCGACAGCCAAAGCTCGTTTTGCAGGTCGCGTATCTCGTTACGTACTCTCGCGCCCAGTCGCTCTGTCTGGCGCAAACTCCACAACCAAATGTGAGTGTCCAGCAGAAGTTTCAATCTCGCAGTACCTCCCAGTCATCTTCGTCGTTTGCGGGAGAAATGATGTCGCCAAGGATCTTCATCTCCTTCATCGAACCGATCCAATCGCGGTTATTGGTCGGCGCGGGTGGGGATACCTCCGCGATGGGCTGCCCGCGACGAGTTACCCGGATCGGCTGCTTGGTTTTCTGCACTTCCTCAAGGATTGCCAGACACTTCGCTTTAAACTCCGAGATGGCCACTTCTTTCATAACCACTAAATTAGATCATAGTCTAACCAAATGGTCAATAGGCCTATGGCAACCCAAACGCATACAGAGCACTGCCCGCCGCGATCGCCACATACTCTTTCCCATCCACCGCGAACGCCATGGGCGCGGCATAGACCGCGCTTCCCATCTGAAAGTGCCACAGCGGCTTGCCCGCCTCCGCATCGAATGCGATGAAGTTTCCTTCGGCGTCGCCCGAGAAAACCAGGCCGCCCGCGGTTGACAGCACTCCCGACCACGTCGGCGAAGTGTGCTCGAACTTCCACTTCACCTGCCCGGTCGCTGGGTCGATCGCCTTCAAGAATCCGTGATATGGCTTGGCCTCTTCCGACGGAAAATACGCGCTCCCATAATACGCATGACCGGCCTCATAGGGCTGGGGAGCCGTGCTGAAAATGTCGCACTGATCGCGCGCCGTCACATAGAACAGCGCGGTCTGCGGATCGTAGGTCGGTGAAAACCAGTTCGTCGTGCCCAGTGCGCCTGGACAAACCGTACGCCCTTCGAGCGTCGGCGAAGCTTCCTTGTTCGCTACAGGTCGCCCCTCGGCATCCTTTGTGTCGCTCCACGTGGTCTTGCCGTACGCATTCGCTGAAATCAGCTTGCCCGTGGAACGATCGAGCACGTAAAAATATCCGTTGCGGTCGGCCTGCGCGATCAAGTGTCTGCCGCCTGCGTCGATCATGACCGGAATCTGGGTCGCGTCCCAGTCGTGCTCATCGTGTTTGGTGAACTGGAAGTACCAACTCATTTTGCCGGTGTCGGCATTCAATGCCAGCAGGGAATTGCTGTAGAGGTTGTCGCCCGCGCGGCCCTCGCCGCGATTCGACGGCGCAGGATTTCCCGTCGGCCAGAAAATCTGATTCGTCACCGGATCGTAAGTTCCTGTGTTCCACGCGGGAGCGCCGCCCACTTTCCACGAGTCGCCTTCCCACGTCTCATGCCCGGGCTCGCCCGGCCCCGGAACCGTGTAGAAGCGCCACTTACGCTCACCGGTGTCGGCATCGTAAGCATCGATGAACCCGCGCACGCCGTACTCGCCGCCGGAAATGCCGATCACGATCAGCCCCTTCACCGCCAGCGGCGCCACCGTGAAACTGTTCCCTGTGCGATAGTCGGTCGCAATCACATCCCACACCACGGCCCCAGTCTTAGCATCGAGCGCGACGACGTGCGCGTCCAGCGTACCCATGAAGACTTTGCCGCCCAGAATTGCCAGTCCACGATTCACATGACCGCAGCACGGACGAATGTCGCTGGGAATCTGCCGCTGGTACATCCAGATGGGCCGCCCGGTGCGCGCGTCGAGCGCAAACGCGCGGTCATCCTGCGCCGTTGCATAGAGAATTCCGTCGACCACCAGCGGCGTAGCCTCCAGCTTTCCGGTCGCTCCCGTCTGGTAGACCCATTTTGCGACCAGCGTTCGCGCGTTCGTGATGTTGACCTGATCGAGCCCGCTGAACCGTTTGCCCGAATAATCCCCAGAATAAGTCATCCAGTTCTGCGGTTCCTTCGCGGAATTCACCAGTCGCTCGAACGTGACCTGCGCGTGAGCTAGAGTGCTGGCAATCAGGCCGCACGCGAAAACTCCGATCGCAAATCTGCCGCAGGCTCTGCGCTCCCTCATTTCGCCCCCACGCTGGTCAAGTACGCCATGATGTCCTCTAGTTCCTTATCGCTCAAAGTATCGGTGCCGTACTTCGGCATCGCCGATTCCCTCGTCTTCTGAAATGACAGCAGCTTGTTTTTATCCAGCAGATGAATCTGCTCGTTCATGTCCATGATTTGCACGCTGAAGTTGTCTTCATTCAGGGTTACGCCCTTGATTCGTTTCCCGTCCGCCGTCACCACGGTAACGCTCTCATATTCCTGCGGAAATTCCTTCATTGATTCGGTCAGCCCCCACGCCAGTCTCCGGCTGGGATTGCGCACCGAATCAATAATTGCGTCGCGCGTGCGCGACCCGCCCACGCCCGTCAACTCTGGCCCCAGCCTTCCGCCCTTGCCCTCAACCATGTGGCACAGCGAGCAGTTGGCATCGCCGTAAAACAGAGTCTTCCCGTGCGCAGCGTTGCCCAGAGGCTGTGTCGGAGCCTTCACTTCCTGGCTGTGGATATAGGTGATGATCTGCCAGATCTCCTCATCAGTCATGCCCACGCCCTGGCCGTTGGTCCCGTTTGCCGGCATGGCCGTTCCGGCAATGCCGTTGGTGATCACTTGAAACATGTCCGCATCAGAGTGAGTGTGCTTCTTCACCGCCCGCGTCAAGTCGGGCCCGCGCCCTCCGCCGCGCGCGCCCAATCCATGACACATCGCGCAATTGATGCGGAACTGATACTCGCCGAGTTTCGCCGCCTTGGCATCGCCCGCGAAGGGATTTTGACCTTGTGCCGCATTCGCCGCGACTCCCAGAAACACGAATCCGACGAATGCGATGCACCATCGTCTGAACATGAATTCACCTTTCAGGAATTGGCCGCATTCTACCCCATCGCTTCGAGATTGCAGCTTTGGAAATCTCGGGCGCTTGAGGAAATGAGAACGGAGTCCCCCGTCCGTACATGTCCGGCGGGCATCTGCCGCCTGCACCTTCGGCTCTCTACACTTAAATCCTGGGCTCAATATGGCAATGCTATTGAGGGAAAGAGAGAAATTCCTTGAGGCAGCCAAGTTGTTGATCGGTCAGCCTTTCCAGCGAAAGGCGCCGGGTTGGGGAAGGCCCAGATGAGCCAGCACGCGATAGGCAAATTCGCAGGCCATTTCATCTAAAGAGGCAGGACCGTAATAGAAGGCCGGAATCAAGGGAAAGATGGTGGCGCCGGCGTCGGCGGCCCGGTACATGTTGCGGATATGAATTTTATTGAGCGGCGTCTCGCGCACGCACAACACCAGCGGACGCTTCTCTTTGAGCGAGACGTCAGCCGCGCGCTCGATCAGTTGCGACGCGACGCCGTTCGCGATGCGGGCCAGCGTGCCCATGCTGCACGGAATGACGACCATGGCGTCAGTGGGATAAGAACCGCTGGCCACGTTGGCTCCGATGTCGGCGTTCGCTTGCTCTTTGATTTTGTGAAGCTGGATTTTGCGCAGCTGGATTTTCTTCAGCTGAAGTTTGCGCGAGGTGCGGCTACTGGGATTTCCGATTGAAGTAGCGAGAATCTGGCCGACGAGGTTCGACCGTCCCTTGATGTCCAGTTCTTCAGCCATGACGCGCCGTGCACTGTCGGACGCAATAAAGTTGACCGTCTCCACGCGTTCGTCGCGGGCGACGGCCAGAAGAAGCTCCCGCAGAAAAATGGCTCCGCTGGCCCCCGTGGTCGCGATGGTCAGATTTTGCGGTGGATGATTCATCCCGCTCAGGAGCATAGGGACGCTGTGCAGAAGAAGTCAAGACAAGGTAGGAGCTAGAAGCCAAGAGCCAAAAGCTAAGAGCCAAAAGCGACAAATGTCCTCGACCACGAATCTCCGATCCCGCCGCAGCGCAGGCCAGTTGCACGCTCTGGAGGGAGTGGAACGCGAAATCCGCGCCCAGGATTCGCACAACCGCAGAAAATATCTGCGCGAGTTCAATCAGGCCTTTCGCAATTACGATTCCGTTCTGGATTCGCAACAAATTCAGAGCGCGCTGCACTCCGCTGGCGTGGTGCTCATCGGTGATTACCACGCGCTACCTGCCGCGCAATGCCATGCCGCGTCACTGATGGAGCAGCGCGCGCTGGCCGGGGACCGTCCAGTGGTGCTCGGAGTCGAAACAATTTTTGCCCGCGATCAGCACATCCTCGACGAATGGTGGCGCCGCGACATCGACGAAAACGAACTCCGTCAGCGTATTCGCTTCGACCTCGACTGGGGATATGACTGGACCGCATTTCACGAATTGCTGGTCACTGCGCGCGACCATGCGGAAGCCGTCTACGGTCTTGACTGCATGCCCCGCGAGGATCTTCGCAAGATCGGCGCCCGCGACCGTCATGCCGCCGCTAAGATCGCCGAAATCCGTGAGCGCCATCCCAACGCCGTCGTCTTCGTATTGTTCGGCGAGTCGCATCTCGCTCCGGGACATTTGCCGCGCGCCCTGCGGCAGCAGATGCCCGAAGAAAAAGTCCTAACCGTGCTGCAGAACATCGACGCGCTCTACTGGCGTGCCGCGGGAGAACGCGCGGACAAAGTCGAAGCTGTTCGCGTCAACGACGACGTACTGTGCGTCTTCAACGCCACGCCGCTCGAGAAATACGAGAGCTACCGCCTGTTTCTGGACCAGTGGAGCCGCTGCGGCGACAGTCCTGACTTCGCGCCAACCATCTATAACCTGATCGACAGCCTGGCGCGCTTTCTCGAGATCAACCGCTACTCGCCGCACAACGGCACGCAGCCGAAGTTTCTGGTCGACATGTTGCCCGAAGTCTATGCGGGTCCGTCCGATGCCATGCTGCGCCGCCTGCTGACGCGCAAAGGCATCGACGAGCCCGAACGCGAAGCTATGTTGACCAGCGTTGAACAGCGCGGCAGCGCCTACCTGCCGCAGGTGAACGCGTTCTATGTCCGCGAGTTCCAGATGATTCACGCGGCTGAAGATGCCACTCGCTTCCTGCACCAGGCTTGCCAAGGATTGCCGCAGCGGGTCAATGTCAACGGACACGCTAATGAACATTCAGAAGAAGCCAGCGCTGCGAGCAGCAGCCGCGGCCGCAAGAGTGCGATTGACGATTTCTACGCGCGCGTGATCGAACACGCGGTCGCTTACTTTGGCTCGCGCGTGCTCTATCCTTCGCGGCCCGCGCCCGACGACGCGTCGCCGTTATCGCGTGCGGCCTGCGAAAAAGCGGCGCAGGCCGCCGTTCGCGGCGGTACGAACAACGACAGGAACAAATGCGAATCCGCCGCGCAGGACCTCGGGTACCGCATCGGAAGCCAGATCTACGACGCCTATCTTGCCGGCAAAGTCGCGCCCAGCGGCCTGCGCCGCCTGTTCCTGGCGCATATCGACGAACCCGGGCTGGCCCGCAAGGTCTGCACCGCCGTAATTGCCAAACTCCGTGTTGCATCACGCCCGCTGTCGCGTTCTGCCCACGCGTGAACTCAGCTTTCCGGGAAATGCTAATCTAGCGTCACCCGGCAGGATGCCGAGTGCTGAATGCTGAGTGCCGCGTGCAGAGTGAGTTGTGAACGCTGAATCCATCCGCAAACTTTTCGAACAAGTACGCAAAGGCAAGCTCACGCCCGACGACGCGGTCTCTCGTCTACGCCACCTCCCGTTCGAAGATCTCGGCTTTGCGAAAGTCGATCATCATCGCGCTCTGCGCGCCGGGATGCCCGAGGTCATTCTCGGAGAAGGCAAGACGCCGGCGCAGGTCGCAGGAATCTTCGCGCGCCTGGCCAAACACGGGGGCAACATCCTGGCCACGCGCGCCAGCGAAAAGCAGTTTGCCGCCGTAAAGAAGAAAGTTCGCGGTGTGGAATATCGCGAACTCTCCCGTGCCGTCGTGCTGCAGCGCGACCCGACGAAATATGGCAAAGGCATCATCGCCGTGGTCTCGGCCGGAACCAGCGACATCCCTGTCGCTGAAGAAGCCGTCGTTACTGCCGAAATCATGGGCAACGAGGTTGAGCATTTCTATGACGTGGGCGTCGCCGGCATTCACCGCCTACTGGCCAACCGCGAAGCGCTGACTCGGGCGCGTGTTGTTATCGTGTGCGCCGGCATGGAAGGCGCACTGCCCAGCGTCGTCGGAGGCCTCGTCGGTGTTCCCGTCATCGCCGTGCCTACGAGCGTTGGCTACGGAGCGTCTTTCAAAGGACTGGCCGCGCTGCTCGGCATGCTCAACTCCTGTGCTTCGAACGTCAGCGTGGTCAACATCGACAACGGTTTCGGCGCCGGATACGTCGCATCACTGATCAATCGCTTACCCTAACCCGCCATCGAAAATAAACTGTTGGATGCGTCATATAAATAAAAAGGCACGGCCCGCTCACTGTCGAGCAAACCGCGCCTCTCTGCCAGCGCTACATCAACCTCACAATCGTCGACTTCTACTCGACCTGCAGTTTGTTTTCGACGCTAAAGACGCCGGGGAGTTGGTTAGCTCGAATTCCAGCAACTTCTTTATCCGTCTTGTTGTCGACCGACCCATACAGCGTCACATGCCCGTTCGCGACGATAATGCGAATCGGACGCGCCGGATCCATCGCATATTTGCTCAAGAAGGGATCGCTGTAGATGACCTGCATCGCCCGCAAACGCAGCCCGTCGTCAATCTGCGAAACCGGCTCGATTGAGACGTTGTCAATCACGTCCTTCACGCCCGGCATGTTCGCGATGTCAGCCAGAGCTTCGTCGCGGCCTACGCCCGTCCGATCCTGGCCGTCGACCGTGACCACTCCGTCCTTCACTCCCAGCGCGAAGAAGTCGAACGTGCTGTCGTAGCCCACGCGCACGTAGCGCAGCTTGGTTGCCAGTTTCTGTTCCAGTTGCGCATCCGGCACATTCGCGCCACCAACGGTGATCAGGTTGCGCACGCCCTGCGTGCTCGCAATCTTGCGCGCCAGTTTGGCCGCATCCAGTTTTCGCTGATAGAGATCGACCGTGCCGGTGAGGGTCACGATGCCGTCTTCCACGCTCGCCTGCACATCGCGGAACTGATTCTTCGCGGCGAGCTTCTGCGTTACTACTGTCTGAATTTGATTGTCATACCGGGAAGCCGCGGTGGAGTCGGCCATAAGCGTTGCGCTCATGCTCAATAGCCCAACTGCCAGCAGCCCGCCCAGCATTTTCAAGAAAGTCTTCCTTTCATTTGCCATAAAGGCCACCTCCGACCCATTGACGAATCTTTACGAATTAACTACCTGGTTAATTCGTTCGATGCGGAGGGATGAGTGCGAGATGCATAAGGGAAAACTTTGAAGCGCACGCCGCTGATGCAGCTGAGACGTAGCTTGTGTCTAAGAAACTTTTTGTGCGGACGTGGGTTTCTGCTAGGTGCAGACAGAGGTTGTGTCCGCGGTTGCTCGGTTGCACATTTCAAAAAGCGGCGAGTGGGCTTATTTTCTGCCTCGGCCAGCGCGCACCGGAACCCGGGCCTTTGGTTTGTTTTTGAAGGCAGCGCCACTGAAGCACCAGTATCCGGCCAGCGATCCACCGGCGAAGGTCGACCACAATACCGTGTCTGCCCACGACATATAGTTCTCCCCGCCAAAACTGGCGAGGTCCCATAAGGTGAGGGGCCACACGATGATGACATAGACGCCAACCACGATGAGCACTGCGCCCATGCCGACTGCGACCGCCATCACACCCGCCGACAGGCTTTCAAACAGCAGCATGCCCCAGTGCTGAGGGGTGGGGTCCGGCTTCGTGGCCGAGACGGCGCGCGGTCGTGGAACTAGCGGAGACATCGTCCTCCTGAAACGCGCGTGTCCAGTCGCGGCACGCGCTCTTCCAACACAGAATTTCCTGCGTTAGAACACGCTGCGCAGAAACATCCAGCGTAGAGCATCCTGCCTAGAACATCCAGCGTAGAGCATAAAGACCGTTTGGCCCGCGTTCCAAGTTACGAAGGGCTGGGGAGCCATTCCCAGTTCGGAATTTGTCATTTCGGGATTACCCCCGTAACTTTCGGCGCGGTACTGCTGAGTTCTAACATGCACCAGAGACTGCGCATTTCAAGGGGGGAAATCGCGGATGGGTGAACGTGTCACCCAATCAGGACGGGAAGATCTCTCCCGCGCCAGCCGGCTGAAAAAAGCCCTGGAGCGCGGAGATCCCCCTGCATTTGTAGCGCCGGGAAGCGCCACTTCTCCGGCGAACGGTTCGTGTTCGCAACATTCCTGCCCGGCGCCTCCTCTCGCTGCTCCTGCGCCTACAGCCCACCCCCCACTGCAGTTTCTGCAACAGATGTTTCAGGCGTCGCCCGATGGATTAACTATCGCGGATTGCAACCAGCGGGTCCTCTGGGCCAACGATACCTTCTTGCGCATGTTCGATTACGAGGCCGCCGAGGTCATAGGAAAGCCTCTGGAAGATCTGGTGGTGCCGCCGGACTGTTTGACGGAGTCGCAGTCGGTGAGCCAGGCGCTCGCCCGAGGCGAGCGCATCACGCTCGAAAGCAGGCGCAGGAAAAAAGATGGAACTCTGCTCGACGTTTCTGTGTCGTGCGCGCCGCTGCTGCTGGATGGGAAGATGGCGGGCTTCTACGCCGGCTACCACGATATCTCCGATCGCAAGCGGGTCGAGGTTCTAAGTTCAGCGCTCTATCGCGTAGCCGAGAAGAGCAGCAGCGCCCACGATCTGCAACAGTTTTTCGCCGCCGTACACGCCATCGTCAATGAGTTGATGTACGCACAGAACTTCTTCGTCGCGCTTTACGATCCCTCCACCGAGTTGCTCAGTTTTCCTTATTTCATCGATGAGCAGGATTCCGCGCCAGCGCCAAAGAAGCTGGGCCGCGGGCTGACTGACTACATTATCCGCATGGGACAACCGCTCCTGGCCACGCCCGAAGTGCTGCAGGCCATGGAGGATCGCGGCGAGGTGGCGCGCCATCGCAAGGGCGCGCGCTCCCTCGACTGGATGGGCGTCCCGCTGAAGGTCAACGGCCACACTTTCGGGGCGCTGGTGGTGCAGACTTATTCGAAGAACATCCGATATGGCGAGTCTGACAAAGAGATTCTGACTTTCGTCGCGCGGCAGCTGGCCAGTGCGGTGGAGATCAAGCGCAACGAACTGGCGCTCCGCCGCTCCGAGGCCCGCTACCGCTCGCTGGTGCAGAGTTCGGTGTATGGAATTTACCGGTCGAGTCTGGAAGGCAGGTTCCTCGACGTAAATCCCGCCCTGATTACGATGCTGGGATATGGTTCAGCCGAAGAAGTTCTGTTGCTCGATCCAGAAAAAGATGTATTCGCGCACTCCGAAGAGCACACGCGCCTGATCGCGGAATTCCGCCGCAGCGGACGTCTGGATGGCATTGAACTGAAGTGGAAGCGCAAGGATGGCAGAACCATCACCGTACGCATCAGCGGCCGGGCTGTTAGCAACGTCGACGAACCGGCCGACGTCCTCGAAGCGATTGCCGAAGACGTCACCGACCGCCGCGTGCTCGAGGATCAGTTCCGCCAGGCTCAGAAGATGGAAGCCGTAGGCCGCCTCGCCGGCGGCGTGGCACACGACTTTAACAATCTGCTGATGGTGATCAGCGGATATGCGGAAGTGATTCTCGCCAGCCTCAACCCGGATCATCCGTTGTACGAAAAGGGCAAGGCGATTCAGTCGGCCGCCGACCGCGCCACGACCCTCACCCGGCAATTGCTGGCTTTCAGCCGCAAGCAAATGCTCGAACTCAAAGTCGTCGATGTCAACGCCATTGTGTCCGACATGGAGCGTCTGCTCCGTCCGCTGATTGGCGAGAGCGTGGAGTTCACCACCGCCCTGGCCCCCGACGCAGCCCACACCCGGGCCGACGCCGGACAACTCGAACAGGTGCTGATGAATCTGGTGGTGAACGCCAGGGACGCCATGCCCGCCGGCGGAAAGCTCGCGATTGAAACCGAAAACATTTTCGTCGACGAGAATCATCGCCGCGGACAAACCTTCATCCGTCCCGGCAACTACGTTCTGCTCACTGTCCGCGATTCCGGCAGCGGCATGGACAAAGAGACCCAGTCGCGAATCTTCGAACCCTTCTTTACCACCAAGGAAAAAGGCAAGGGCACCGGCCTCGGCCTCTCCACGGTCTACGGCATCGTGAAGCAGAGCGGTGGATATGTCATGGTGCAAAGCGAAGAAGGTCACGGCACGACTTTTCACATTTATCTGCCTCGCGCCGAAGGCGTCGCCGAGCGGCATCCCGTTCCGGTGGCGCATGCGGCCCTGGGAGGCACCGAGACCGTTTTGTTGGTGGAAGACGAAGCGCCCGTCCGTCAACTGGTGCGCGACACGCTAGCCGCGAAGGGCTATCAGGTCGTCGAAGCGGAGAACGGCGAAACCGGTCTGGCCGCCGCTGCCCAGCACAACGGCAACATCGACCTGGTCATCACCGACGTGGTCATGCCCGGGCTCGGCGGCCGGGAATTAGTCAGGCAACTGGCGCAGACGCGTCCCCAAACCAAGGTGCTGTATCTCTCCGGTTACACCGAGGATGCCATCGTCAGTGACGGTGCCATCGAAAAAGGCACCGCATTTCTGCAAAAACCCTTCACCCTGCAGACCCTGTCGCGAAAGGTCAGGGAAGTGTTGGGATAGGGCTTAGTTTGATTGTTATCCCGCGCAAGCGTTCTTTGCCGAAGCAACAATCGCGCTTTTCGCTTGCCTCCCGTTCTTCCACTGCAACAAAAAAACGCGGCCCTCACATTTCCCGTGAGAGCCGCGCAACCGAACATTCTATCGGAACATGCTATTGCAATATTCTATTTCGCAGGGCTAAGTCGCTGACCATGCCGCATAGCCGAAAGCGAATGCGGCAGCGGGCGGAGCATCGGCAGAGGCCGTGGCTTCGACACGGCGGATTGCGCTGCGTCACTACTTGGGGCGGTCTGTGCTTCGAGCACCCCCGCCGCCACCTGGTTAGGATCCGTGGAAATGAACAGCACGGTGGAACTGTCGGCGGCGTAGTAGAACATGCTTTGCAGGCCGGTGCCGATCGTAGCTGAACCTGCACCATTGGAACCCGGCGTGTAGGTGCCGCTCACGTTTTGGGTGCTCAACGTCAACCCGTCATTCTCGTTCAGGAGGCCCGTCATCCCGGTACTCGTAGTGGTGAACTGGGCGATTTCGTCTAGCTCCACTCCGTTGATAATGTCGTCGCCGGCGTTGTTGAGTCCGTAGCCTTGCGTAGCGGCGAGCGCCGCGCCCGAGGTTTGCGCCAGAGCCATGCCGCTGGTGACGCCCGCTCCCACGCCCGAGTCGGTCTCCACCATCAGAATGCCGACGCTGGAAGGATAGGCGGCAAAATTAGTGCCGCCCGAGAAGCCCGAGAGGGCTACCTCGAATCGCCCACTACCTGCGGGAGACGCTACGAACGAACCGCCAAAACTCTGCGGCACAGCGGGAGAAACGCCGCCATCGACGGTCCCGACACCGTTGACGTCAACATTCACGTCTTCCAGTCCGGTCGAAAGTTCGCTGGCACCGTCGGAAGTCACGGTACCCCCGGCCGCGAATGGGACGCCGTTGGTGATTCCTCCGGCGAGACCCTCCATGGTGAAAACCAAACCGCCTTGAGGAATGGAGGTGCTCGTCTGAGCGAAGGCATCACCCACAAGAAACGCCGAGCCGTCACTTTCGATGAGCTTCAGGTGCGTGCTATCGATCGCATAGACATCAAAGGTAAGAGAGCCCGACGAGCATGCCGTCAGAATCGACGCGCTACCCGGAGCGGTTCCCGAGCCCACCAGGACCGAGCCAGAAAGAGCCGGCTGGTAAAGAGGCTCGGCGTCGAAGTTGCAGTCGTCCACTCCTGCAGTGATCGTACCTGAAGAATTGAGGGTGAACGTGCCGACGGTAGTTAGCAAATCCGAGCTCGGATCGCTCCCAGAAAGAGTGAAGACATAAGTCGTGTCAAGTGAACTCTGCGCGACCGCGCTGGGCTGTAGGTCAATCGTGCCGCTGCCGGTTCCGGTGGTGTCGTAGCGGACGATCAGTCCATGCGAGCTCGAAGTCAGGACAAAATCAAAAATGACCTCGAACGCAGTGCCACCCGAGGGTGTGATGAAGAGATTGGCAGTACCGCGCCCGTCAGCGGTTATGCTGTAGGTGCTATTCGTACCGATCGCCGAATTAGGAGAAGCGAGCAGGGCAGGATCGTCGAAATCCGCCGCGCCGCCTGAGATAGTCCCGCCCGAGCAGCCGCAGGCCGTGAACGAGCCAGCGATCGACATCGGCCCGTTAACGTCCTGTCCCGCAACCGAAAACGTATAGGTGCCACTGAAGTCGGTGTTGCTGAACGCTCCGCTGGGAGGCGCTACCACACTGTTCGTGCTGCTGCCGCAGCCCGCGAGTACGGCAAGACTGGAAAGAATGATGGGCAGAACAAGGCGATTGCGTAGCGACATGACATCCCCCTGACGAAATATTTGGCGCAGAGTCGGATACTTTGAGCTTAGCACGAGTAGATTCCGGTAGCTTCAACCCGAACCTAGAGAATAAGTAGCGCGGAAAGGGAAAAAAGTTGCGGCTTTACATCTTTTTACATTGAATTTTTACGATGAGCGCCAAATGCCTGCCGGAACTCGGCCTGGAGATGTGACACAAATTACTGTCATCCTGAGGAGGGCGTTCTTTGCCCGACGAAGGACCTGTGCAACTGGCCGGAGTGCACCGATCCTTCGCTTCGCTCAGGATGACAGGGCCGGGGCGAATGACAAAGCGGCGCTACGGATGCACTTCCGCCTCCAGCCCCGCTAGCGCGCGCAAAGCCTCTTCATACGGCGCGCGCGCGATTCCTTTTTCCGTGATGATGGCGGCAACATATTTCGCGGGAGTCACATCAAACGCAGGGTTCTCTACGCTTACGCCGTCAGGGACCATTTGTTTTCCTGCGATGTGCGTGACTTCCCGGGCATTCCGCTGCTCGATGGGAATCCCGCTGCCGTCCGCGCAAGCCAGATCGACAGTCGAGATCGGTGCCGCCACATAAAACGGGATGCCGTGCTCCTTGGCCAGAATGGCGACCGTATAAGTCCCAATCTTGTTGGCCACGTCGCCGTTGGCCGCGATGCGGTCCGCGCCCACCACAATCGCTCCAATCTTGCCTTGTTTCATCATTACCCCGGCCATGTTGTCGGAAATCACGGTGGTTGGGATGCCGTCTTTCATCAATTCCCACGCGGTCAGTCGCGAGCCTTGTAGAAACGGCCGGGTCTCGTCGGCATACACATGAATTTTTTTGCCCTGCTCGACCGCCGCGCGGATCACGCCCAGCGCCGTGCCGTATCCCGCCGTGGCCAGCGCACCGGCGTTGCAGTGCGTAAGCACTCCGCCTTCGCTCGGCATCAGCGTGGCGCCGTGGCGGCCCATCGCCTGATTGGCGGCGATGTCTTCCGCGTGCATGCGCTGCGCTTCTTCAATCAGATCCTGTTTGATGTGCGGTATAGGACGAATGCGGATGCGCTCGAACTTCTCCTGCATGCGCCGGATCGCCCAAAAAAGATTCACCGCCGTAGGCCGAGTCTTGCCGATGAGGTCGCAAATCTGGTCGAGTTCGCGCTTGAGGTCGCCGGGAGATTCAGCCTTGGAATTACTCACGCCCAGCGCAATGCCCATCGCCGCAGCCACGCCGATCGCCGGCGCGCCCCGCACCACCATGTCGCGGATCACGTCGGCTACCTGCTCGTGCGTCTTGCAGAGCACATAAACTTCTTCCGTCGGCAGCTTCGTCTGGTCGATGAAGCGCACGCCTTGGTCGGTCCATTCAAGGGTTTGAATCATAAAGTTTGGATCATAGTTAAATTCTTTGCGACGGCTGCGTGTCGTCGTTCTGCAAAACGTGTTCTTTCCGCACATCATTCGCCGTGAAGATGGAAACAAACTCCGCCGGTGCAGCCGCCTGCTCGACATTCGGCCGTCCGTTGGCTTCTTCGCGCTCCACCAGGCACATCACACCGACAATTTCAAATCCAAATTCGCGCGCCACTTCAATGGCCTGCACCGTCGACGCCCCCGTGGTACAGACGTCGTCCACAATCACCACCCGCGCGCCCTTTTCGCGGAAGCCTTCAATGCGCTGTCCCGTGCCGTGCTGCTTTTCGGCCTTGCGCACCAGAAACCCGTCCAGCTCGCCGCTCACCACAGAAACCGCGACCACGATAGGATCCGCTCCCATCGTGAGGCCGCCGATGGCCCGAGCTTTCCATCCGCGCTGCCGAATCTCGTCGAAGAATACTTCCCCGGTCAGGCGCGAGCCTTTGGCGTCGAGCGTAGTCGTGCGGCAGTCAATGTAGTAGTCGCTGGTCCCGCCGGAAGAAAGTTTGAACTCACCCAGCCGGAACGACTTGTGAGCCAGCGTGCTCAACAGTTTCTGACGCGCGTGGGACATCGCACTCGAAGACATGAAAATCTACGATACCACGACGTATGCTTGCCGGCTTCCGGCCTGATGCTTCCGGAGTGGAGGTGCTCAAGCGGTTGCTCACCCTTCGTCAGGCAATCTGTCCCACCGCCCAGCCTCGGCCATGTACAGGCCGGGTCGGCGTGGTACCCTTAAGATTCTGCCCAACCATCTTCTGAGGTCTAACCTTTGCCGAGTCTCCGAACTTTCCCGTCCGTTATCACGCGTAGCTTTGTCCTCATCATTATCACTATCACTGTCGCGGTTTGCGCCCTGGCCACCTCCGCATTCGCCGACGGCACCCGCACCTGGGAGCAGTCGAAATTCGACGACCTAACCAAGGGCACGGCTACGGGAGTCGCCATTCGCAGCGCCGGCGGCCTCGAACTGGCTCCCGCGTTCAAGCTGCTCTACGCGACGCCTTCGACCTACATCTGGGCTGTGGCCTCGGATGAAGCAGGGAACATCTACGCCGCCACTGGATCACCCGCTCGCGTCTACCGCATTACGCCCGACGGCCAGGCGACTATTATTTTTGAACCCCAGGAACTCCAGGTGCAGACGCTTCAGGTCGGTCCTCACGGCGTCATCTACGCCGCTACCGCGCCTGACGGCAAGGTCTACAAGATCGAGCACAAGCCCCAGGAAAAAGGCCGCGCGCCCAAAGCCGAAAGCAAAAACAAGAGCAAATCCGAAGGCAAGCCCGAAGCTATGACCGCCGGGAAAGAAACGTCGAACGACCCCGCCAAGCCGGTCCTCGATCCCTCGTGGAGTTCGTCTGAATATTTTGCGCCGGGCACGAAGTACATCTGGGATCTCGCACTCGACAAAACCGGCAACCTCTACGTCGCCACCGGAGATCACGGCGAGATTTACAAAGTCACGCCCACGGGCGAGTACTCGGCCTTCTTCAAAAGCGACGACACTCACATCCGCGTGCTCGCACTCGATGCCAAAGGGAATCTCATTGCCGGTACCGATGGCAGCGGCCTGGTTTACCGGATTTCTCCCGCGGGCGAAGGATTCGTGCTCTACAGCGCTCCCAAGAAAGAGATCACCGCTCTTGCGCTCGATCGCGAAGGCAACATCTATGCCGCGGGCGTGGGCGAGAAACATGCCAGTGCGGCAACCGCGTCGACCGGCGTTTCAGCGGCGATGCTTTCGGCGGCAGCCAACGCCGCCGCGTCCACAGGCCCCCAGACTCCGGGGATGACTCTCACCATGGCGCCCAGCGCCACGCAGTCGGGCGCGTTCCCGTTTCCTGGCGCAGGTGCGGGCAATGGTTCCGATGTGTACCGCATCGCTCCGGATGGTTCCCCATCGCGAATATGGACTTCGCATGATGACATTGTGTACGCGCTGGCACTGGTGCAAACGAATTCAGATTCGCATGATCCATTGCTGGCCGGAACCGGAAACCGCGGACATGTTTTCGCCATTAACAGTGAAGGGCAGGATGAATTTTCCGATCTGCTGAAGGTCCCGGCGTCGCAGATCACAGGTTTTGCTAAGGCTCCCGGCGGCGGACTCTACGCCGCCAGCAGCAATCTCGGGAAGATTTTTCTGCTGGGGCCGGCTCCGGAGAACGAAGGCACCTATGAGAGCGATGTATTCGACGCCAAGATTTTCTCGCGTTGGGGCCGAGTCGAGTTTCGCGGCGCCGGCAACGTCGATCTGCTAGCACGCAGCGGCAACGTCGACAATCCCGACCGCAATTGGAGTCCCTGGGAGCCGGTGAACCTGGCCAAAGGTTCTGAGATGGGAGTTCCCGCCGCGCGCTACGCGCAGTGGAAGGCCGTGCTGCATACGGGAAGTACCAGGCCGGCGGTCGACACTGTGACTCTGAATTACCTGCCGAAAAACGTGGCGCCCGAAATCGAAGACGTCTCGGTGCAAATAGGCACGCGCTATCAGCCGCTCTCCAAGTCGGCGTCGATTGGCCTCAGCATGGACAGTGGGTCGTCGGGCAGCCATTTCGAGTCGCCCACGCCCAGCACTCACGATCGCGACGCCATCGGCGTGAAGTGGAATGCGCACGACGACAATGACGATCAGCTGCTGTACTCCGTCTACTACCGCGGCGACGGCGAAACTCGCTGGCTCCTGCTGAAGGACAACCTGATCGACAAAGCGTATTCGTTCGACGCCAGCCTGCTGCCCGATGGCGGCTACACCGTGAAAGTTGTGGCGTCGGATGCACCGTCGCACTCGCCCGGTGAGGAGCTGACTGCGTCCAAAGAAAGCCATCGCTTCGAAGTCGACACCACCCCGCCGCGAGTCGAGAACCTTACGGCGTCGCTGGAAGGCGCGCAAATTCATGTGCGCTTCCGCGCGGAAGATGGATTCTCCACCATCAGGCGCGCAGAATATTCAGTAGACGCTGGCGAATGGAAGTACGTTGAGCCCGTGGGCCAGCTCTCCGACGCGAAGGTTGAAGATTATGATTTTATGGCCGCCCTGAGCCCCGGGAACACGGCTGCGAACGACGCTTCCTCGGAACATGTGGTCGTCGTCCGGGTCTACGACAAGTACGACAACCTGGGCGCGGCCAAGACGCTGCTGAAAGGAAAATAGATAAAAGGAATAAAGATGAGGTCGGTGAAAAAAGAGTCATGCGATCGAAGTCGCGGCGAACATTCTCGCGGCGAACATTCTACAAGCGCACGAAGAACACTGTCACCGTCCGGTGTCCACTTCCGGAGCTTCCTGCAGACTCTTAATCGCGGTTAACTCCCCCCCTTGGCGAAGCTCCGGGAACATCCACGCCCAAAGCCCGATCACCACCAGAGTTCCAATTCCACCCAACACCACCGCCGGCACCGTGCCAAACCACTGCGCCGTTACTCCCGATTCGAACTGGCCGAACTCGTTCGACGCCCCGATAAAAATCATGTCGACCGCATTCACCCGCCCGCGCATTTCATCCGGGGTTGCCAGCTGCGTGAGCGTGGCGCGAATGATTACGCTGATCATGTCGCTGGCTCCCAGCAGCAGCAGCGCGATCAGCGAAATCGTCAGGCTGCGGGATACGGCAAAGATGATTGTGAAAATTCCGAATCCTGCCACCGACCACAGCAGCGTGGGCCCGGATCGCCCGCGCAACGGCCAGTGCGCCAGCAGCGCCGCCATAATCACGGCGCCCACTCCCGGAGCCGTGCGCAGCAACCCCAGCCCCCAGGGCCCGGTGTGCAGAATCTCGCGCGCATAAACCGGAAGAAGCGCGACCGCTCCCCCCAGCAGTACGGCAAACAGATCCAGCGAAATCGCGCCCAGAATGAGCTTCTTGTTCCAGATGTAGTGCAGCCCCGCGAACAAAGTCTTCAAACTCATCGGTTCCCGCGGACGCGCCTTGACTTCCGGTTTAATGCTGAACGACGATATCGTCGCTCCCATCGCCGTCAGCATGGCGATACCGTACACCACCGACGGCCCGCGGAACGCCGCATAAACAATGCCGCCAAATGATGGCCCCAGGATCGTCGCCGCCTGAAAGATGCTCGCGTTCCACGCCATTGCATTCGGGAAATGTTCCGGCGGAACCAACTGCGGCAGGATGGATCGGCTGGCCGTGCTGTTAAACGATCGCACCACCCCGATCAGCACCAGCACCACGTAGATCGCAGTGATTGATGGAGACCCGCGCTCGGCGAGCGCCAGCAGCAGGGCAAAGCAGACCGCGTAACCCCCATAGCAGACCGAGAGCACGTGCCGCCGTTCGAATCGATCCGAGGCGTGCCCCGAAATCGGAAACAGCAGAATTCCCGGCAGAAACTGCGCCAGCCCCACATACCCAAGATCGAGCGGCCGTTTCGTGATCTCATACACCTGCCATCCCACGGCCACGGCTTGCATCTCGACCGCTGAGACAATGAGGAACCGCGCGATCTCGAATACCACGAATCCGCGATGCGTGAACGCGGCGCGTCCGGCTCTGGCGTCGGCGGAGGCAGGCATGAACTATTTACTGTGCCATAGAAACCTGAGGATGTGCACGCAGTGATGTGACTCCATGGGACGGACACTGTGGGACGGACACTCCTGTCCGTCGCCGTTGCTCTTGATGTATATTTTGATGCCCTTGATTTTCGCTCGCCCGTTCCTACTGCCTTCACGCGATCAGCGGGGCATTGGCAATTCCCTCGGTCCCAAACACTCTCCGGTACCGCTCGACCTCAGCCGCCGGCCCGAGCGCCTTCGAATAATTGTCGGAGAGCTTTACCGCCGGCCGCCCTTCCACGCTCGAAACCTTGCAGATCAGGCTGATCGGATCAAAGCCTCCGCCATCGTTAGGATTGCATCCGCGAAAATCATTGGTCAACAGCGTTCCCCAACCGGCGCTCACCCGGACGCGTCGTTCCGGCGTCCACTTACGCGGATCGTCGAAATCAGCCGCGCTGGAGAAATCGCCCGGCCCCAAGCCCTTCGCCAGCTTCCCGCCAAAATAGGCATGCAGCCCGAGGATCGTGTCCACATCCAGCGTGTCCGAAGCGATCAGCAGTTTGTCGTGTGAATCCCTCCCGCGCGCTTTTAGCCAGGCAATATATTCATCCCCGGCAATATACGGATCCTTACTGTCGACGCGCTGTCCGGTCCAGTCCGCTACCCAATCCGGCGCGCCCGCCAGGAATTGTGTGGTGCCAAACGTGTCCGGCAGCATCACCCGCAACGCGCCTTCATAGGTTTGCTGCCACAGTTCGAGCACGCGGTACTGCGACATTTTCAGCGCCACATCGTCCGGCGCTAGCGCGGCCATCACCATCGGAATCTCATGCGCGTTGGTTCCAATCGCTTCCAGATCGTGCTTGTGCGCCAGAAACGCATTCGATGTCCCGATGAAGCTATTCCCCAGGTTCGTGGCCATGGCCACGACCACATATTCCTGCCACAGAAAGCTGTGCCGGCGGCGCGTTCCAAAGTCAGCTACGCTCAGTTCCGGTACCCCGCGCAGCCGTTCGATCTTGCTCCACAACTTCGTCTTCGCCCGCGCGTATAAAATGTCGAGCCCGAACTCGCTCAGCGTTTTCAGCTGCGCCCGCGTCTTCAACTCGTCGATAATCGCCAGCACGTACAATTCCCACATCGTAGTCTCGGTCCACGGGCCTTCGAAAGTCAGTTGGATCTGCCCATGCCGCACCGATAGTTGATAATCCGACAGCCGGAAGTCGCGCTCCAGCCATTCCAGAAACGCCGGCTCGAAAATTCCACGGCGCCCGTAAAACGTATTGCCCGCCAGCCACACCAGTTCCGACTTCCGAAAGCGCAGTCCTCGCACGTGCTGCAGTTGCACTTTGAGCTCTTCAATGTTGATGATGTCGGCCATTCGCACCGCTGTATGGCGATTGATCAGCGAGAACTCCACGCGCGTGCTGGGGAAATGTTTCCAGATAAACTGCAGCATCAGCAGCTTGTAGAAATCCGTATCGAGCAGCGACCGCACGACCGGATCCAGTTCCCAGTTGTGGTTGTGCGCGCGTTCCGCAAAGTTGACGATCATCGATTGATACTCATCGAAAGAGAGCGGCCCCCATTCCCAAGGTAGAAGACAATGTAGCAGCGAAAACGACAGTCTAGCAGCTTGCCTAAAACCACCGTGAACGCCAGCGCAACCGTGGAAGAGCGGCGCTTTAGCGCCGCGTAAGCGAACAGAAATGAATCGGGGCTTCAGCCCCCGCTACAAGCTCTCTTTACTTGTGACCCGAACTTCTACCCCGCCGTGACTTTCGTTACCATCCGCACTGGCTTTTCATCCATTTACGCCGCCGACGCGCACGCCCTCCCTGTTAGGATCAATGGTTCGTGACGACAAACCGGCTCTCAATGCGCATCTCGTGGATCGGTCTGATCTTGTGCCTGTTCGCGAATTCACTTTCCGCGCAGACGAGTTCCGGCCAGGTTGTCCCCCAATCCGCTCCGCAGCAGACCCAGGACTCGCAGACTCAAGACTCAAAGCCCGCTTCGCCCGCTCCAAATCTTCCTCCGGACGCACCTGCGGCCAGGCCATCGAATCCAGATCCAGATCCCTTTCCCAACCCCATGCTCGTGATGATCCCGGATTTCGAAAACTCGAGCGACAGTCCCATCGCCTTAACCACAGATCAGAAATATCTGTTTGCGTTCCATGAGGCGTTCGACCCTGGCGCCCACGTGGTGAACACGTTTCGCGCCGCCTTGCAGCAAGCCGCCAACGGGCAGCCCCATTACGGCCAGGGATGGGGCGCTTATGAGAAGCGTTTCGCCGCGGGCGAAGCCGACCAGATGACCGGCGGCCTCCTGACCGACGCCCTTCTGCCTTCGATCCTTCACCAGGACCCGCGCTACTTTCGCCGCGGCAGGGGCAACGGGTCGGCGCTGGCCCGGTTCTGGTATGCCCTGAATCGCACGGTCGTGACCCGCAACGACAGTGGCACATCCGCATTCAACACTTCAGAGACTCTCGGCCAGCTGATCTCCTGCGGGATTTCGACCAGTTATTATCCCTCGCGCGACCGGACCGTCGGCTACCTGATGGCCAATTGGGGCGTCAGTCTAGGCAGCAACAGCGGCTTCAACGTAGTCTCTGAGTTCTACCCAGATCTAAAACGCGTTTTCTTTCATCGTCACCCTGTAGCGCCATCCGGAAACTAACTCGTCGAACCAGTTTTTTAAACTTAAGTCTTCGTGCTCACAAATCTCGCTTTAGCCCTTCGAACACTGCCTTCTAATCCTCGCTGGGCGCCCCATGTCTCGTGCTTTTACGAGACATGGGAATTTCGTCTCTAGACCAAAACCTATCTCAGCTGTTCATTCACCACTATAAAATTACCCCATGCACTTCCTCCGAACCCTGGGATGGCTGACCTGCGTCGTCTACTCCACCATCCCCATGTTCTGGTTGATGATTCATCCCCAAGCCCACCGCTGGCGTGCGCGCGAACGCTCGCCCTTCCGAGTGCTGCTTCCCGCCTGGATCGTGATGTGGATCGCCGTCGCCGCGCTCACCGCCCCGTGGCGAAGCGCAGCATTGTATTCGACGCCGTGGTCCTGGCTCCTCGCCGCCGTGCTTTTTGCCGCGGGCATCTTCATATACTCAAGCGCAGGCGCACGCTTTAGCTGGGCACAATTAGGCGGCCTGCCAGAAGTCCGCCGTGAAAACCAGCACCACCGCTTGGTCACTACAGGCATCCGCTCGCGCATCCGTCATCCCTTCTATCTCGCTCACCTTTGCGAGATGCTGGCCTGGAGCGTAGGCACGGGACTCGCAGTCTGCTGGCTGCTGACCACCTTCGCAATCATCACCGGAGCAGTAATGATCCGCCTGGAAGATGCAGAACTGGAGGAGCGCTTCGGAGCGGAGTATGTTTTGTACCGCCAACATGTCGGCGCAGTGTGGCCGAGGCTGCGAGCCTGACCGGATCATTCCCCGACTTTCCCAAGCTGTCGTTATAATCCGACTTGCTGATAGCTGTGAGCTGACAGCTGTTTTTCCCATGCGCTTCGAACTCTTCATCGCGACCCGCTACCTGCGCGCGAAACGCCGCCAGGTTGAGGCGTTTTGCGGGCGTGAGCGAAGCGGGAGCCCGCAGCCGAAATCCCGAGCGAAGCGAGGGACCTCTCGATGAGATTCGAGCTGTTTATCGCGACGCGGTATTTGCGAGCAAAGAGAAGGCAGGCCTTCATCGGCATCATCACGGGCATCTCCGTCGCCGGGGTCGCTGCCGGCGTCGCCTCCCTCGTCGTCGCCATGGCCATCACCAACGGATTTCGCCAGGACTTGCAGCAGCGCCTGCTCGGTTCCACCTCGCACATCAGCCTGCAGCGCATCGCCGACGATGGCATCCACGACTGGCCCGCGCTCATGGACCGCCTTTCGAAACAGCCGCACGTCACCGCTGCTGCTCCCGCCATCTTTGAACAAGTCCTGATCTCCCGTGGCCCTCGCGCCCGCGGCGCTGTGCTCAAGGGCATGATCCCCAAATATGAACGCAAAGTCGGAGATCTGTTAACCACGGTTAAGCAAGGTTCGGCAGCAGAGTTGGAGGAAGGTGCAGGCGAAATCGAGCCAGGTTTTCAACCCGGCCCGGGCGGATTAGAGACCCGCCCCCACACGAGCCCGGGCAGTTCGTCTGCATCCGTGCAGGCCGATCAGTCTCCCGACTCCCTCGCCAACGTCCAGCGACGCCTCTCCGCTATGCCTCCCATCGTCCTAGGCAAAGACATGGCCGATAACCTCGGTGCCACCGTCGGCGATCCCGTGCTCGTCACCAGCCCTCAGGGAGAACTCACCCCCCTCGGCATGGTGCCCAAATACACCCGCTTCCGCGTGGTCGGAATCTTCAACTCCGGCTTTTTCGACTACGACGCCAGTTGGGCCTTCGTCCGGCTCTCGGATGCGCAGCGCTTGTTCGGCCTGGGCGATCTGATCTCGGTGATCGAGTTCAAGGTCGACGACATCTACAAAGCCGACATCATCTCTCGTGTCCTCGAAGACTCCGCCGGAAAAGGTTTCATGGCCACCAACTGGATGGAGCAGAACAAGCCGCTGTTTCATGCGCTAAAGCAAGAGCAGTTGCTCACCTTCATCACCGTTGGCCTCATCGTTTTCGTGGCCGGGCTCAACATTCTCATCTCTCTGATTATGATGGTCATGGAAAAAACCAAAGACATTGCCGTGCTCATGTCGATGGGCACGCGCCGCGCCCAGGTGCGCAACCTCTTTATTGCGCAGGGCGTGCTGATCGGTGTGATCGGCACCGTGATTGGCCTTGTAGTCGGATACGCCATCTCCTATGCCGGCGGCCATTACCACATGCTTGCGCTCTCACCCGAGGTCTACTCCATCGACTACGTGCCCTTCGCGCCCCGCGTGATCGACGGCGTGTGGGTGGCGCTGTTCGCCGTATTGATTTCGTTTGTCGCCACGCTGTACCCGTCATGGTCAGCGGCGCGCATTCTTCCCGCCGAGGCGCTGCGCTATGAATGACTTCTTAGCCACTCGATCTTTGCAGTTTGCCGAAAGACTCGATTTTGGGTGGCGCAGCGCTTTCAGCGCTGCGATCAAGCCTTGGTTCTTATCAAGGGCTTTAGCCCCTGCGGTAATCTCCGATCAAACGATGGCGCCGCCAACCGCTCTACCGGCTTCCCCAGTCGCCTCTTGGAACGAAAGGCGTCCAACGTGCATCTAACTGAACAAGAAGCGATGCTGCGGGTCGAAAATCTAAAAAAGGTTTTCCGCTCCGGCGCGTCCGATCTGGTGCTCTTTGAGAATCTTTCGTTCGAAGTGAAGCGAGGAGAAATGCTCGCAATCGTGGGCGAATCCGGGGCCGGCAAGAGTACCTTGTTGCACATCCTGAGCGCCCTTGATCGCGCTTCCGCAGGTGACGTATACTGCGCCCACTTGCGATTGAATACCTTATCGCACGACGAAGCTGCGGCCTTTCGCAATCAAGAGACCGGCTTCGTATGGCAGTTCCACTATCTGCTGCCAGAATTCACGGCGGCGGAAAACGTCGCCATGCCGCTGCTGCTTCGCGGGCAGACATGGCGGCAGGTCGAGCCAGAAGCTTTACGCTGGCTGCGTGAGGTCGGTCTGGAGCAGCGCGCGCATCATCGCTCCGGCGAGCTTTCGGGCGGAGAGCAGCAGCGGGTGGCTCTGGCCCGCGCGCTCATCACCGGCCCCAAGCTTTTGCTGGCCGACGAGCCCACGGGAGATCTTGACGGACACACGGCAGAAGCGGTTTTTGAATTAATTGCCCGGTTGCATCGCGAGCACCAACTCACCTCCCTCATTGCTACGCACAACTTGTCGTTCGCGCGCCGCTGCCATCGTGTATTAAGGTTGCAGCGCGGGCGCATGGAAGAGATTCCGCCGGACTCGTTGCCGACGTGAGCAGCGATGCTAGGGAGAAAGAAGTATGGAGCTAAAGATTGAACATTAGAGCGGAAAGATTAGTAAGACAAAATGCAAGAAATTGACATCTGGCTCTTTGGTAACGTGATGAAAGTTTTTAAAATCGTTTCGGCGCTTGGGTTTTGCCCGCTTTGATTGCATAATGTAAGCACGACTTAAGAATAAGAATAAGGTGGTTTGCTACAAGTTCGTTCTACCGGGGTTCAGGCTTGGCAGGGTTCAGGGTAGGTTGAGGGGCACCAGTTCTTCTCGACCAGGAAGGTCAGGGGGAAGGGCATTATGTTTGAACGCTACACGGAGAAAGCCAGACGCGTCATCTTTTTCGCACGCTACGAAGCCAGCCAGTTCGGGTCTCCTTATATCGAGACTGAGCACCTGCTTCTCGGACTCCTGCGCGAAGACAAAGCCCTCACCAATCGTTTCCTGCGGTCGCACGCCTCGGTCGAATCCATCCGCAAACAGATCGAAGGCCATACGACGATCCGCGAGAAGGTTTCGACATCGGTCGATCTCCCGCTCAGCAACGAGTGCAAGCGCGTGCTCGCCTATGCCGCCGAGGAAGCCGAGCGCCTGTCGCATCGCCACATCGGTACTGAACATTTGCTGTTGGGTTTACTGAGAGAAGAAAAGTGCTTCGCCGCCGAGATTCTCCACGAACGCGGCCTGCGCCTGTCGACCATCCGCGAAGAACTGGCCCGCAGCACTCAGGAAAAAGCTCAGCCCCAACGCCAGCGCGAATCCTCACTGCTGGCCGAATTCTCCCGCGACTTGACCCAGGCGGCGATGGACAATCAGCTCGACCCCCTGGTCGGCCGCGATGGCGAAGTCGATCGCGTCATTCAGATTCTCTGCCGCCGCACCAAGAACAATCCCGTGCTGATCGGCGAACCCGGCGTGGGCAAGACCGCCATCGTTGAAGGCCTGGCGCAGCGCATAGCCGACGGCGAAGTCCCATCGTTCCTGGCTGACAAGCGCATTCTCGCTCTCGACCTTTCGCTCATCGTCGCCGGCACTAAGTACCGCGGCCAGTTCGAAGAGCGCCTCAAGACCATCATGAAAGAGCTGATGGAAAATCAGAACTCCATCATCTTCATCGACGAGCTGCACACCCTCGTCGGCGCCGGATCGGCCGAAGGCTCGCTCGACGCCGCCAACATTCTGAAGCCCGCTCTTTCGCGCGGCGAAATCCAGTGCATCGGCGCCACCACGCCTGGCGAATATCGTAAGTCGATCGAAAAAGATCGTTCCCTCGAGCGCCGCTTCCAGGCTGTGAAAGTTCCGCCGCCGAACGAGGCCGACGCCATCAAGATTCTTTTCGGGATCAAAGACCGCTACGAAAAATTTCACGCCGTCACCTACACCGACGAGGCCATCAACTTCGCGGTTTCGCACTCGAATCGCTATATCCCCGACCGCTTCCTACCCGACAAGGCCATCGATTTGGTTGACGAAGCTGGAGCCCGCGTCAAGCTGCGCCAGACTTCGCTGCCCGAAGAGCTCACCGAGGTCCAGAAGCGCATCAAGTTCATCGTGCATCGCATGGAAAATGCCATCGCGAACCACGAGTTCGAAAAAGCCCGCTTCTACTCCGACGAAGAGCGCAAAGAGCGCGAGAACCTGCGCGCCCTGCGTGAAAAATATCATCTCGACGAATCTTCCACCGGCGTAGTCAACCGCGAGGACATCGAAGACGTAGTCTCGCGTTGGACCGGTGTGCCCGTCACTTCGATCAAAGAGGAAGAAACGCAGAAACTCCTGCGCATCGAAGAAGAGCTGCACAAGCGCATCATCTCGCAGGACAAATCGATCAGCGCCCTGGCCCGCGCCATTCGCCGCTCGCGCGCCGGCCTGAAGAACCCGAACCGCCCCATCGGCTCTTTCTTGTTCTTGGGTCCGACGGGCGTCGGCAAAACCGAAGTCGCGCGCACGCTGGCGCAATTCATGTTCGGCACTGAAAAAGCTCTGGTCCGCTTCGACATGTCGGAATTCATGGAGAAGCATTCGGTCTCGAAGCTGATCGGTTCGCCTCCGGGCTATGTGGGTTACGAAGAAGGCGGCCAGCTCACCGAGCGCGTGAAGCGCGCTCCTTATTCCGTCGTACTCCTCGACGAAATCGAGAAGGCGCATCCGGATGTCTTCAACATCCTGCTGCAAGTTTTTGAAGACGGCCAGTTGACCGACGGCCTCGGCAACACGGTCGACTTCAAGAACACGATCATCATCATGACCTCGAACATCGGGGCGCGCCATCTGCAGAAGCGCGAGGGCTTCGGCTTCCAGTCGACGAAAGAAGATGTGATCTCCGACAAAGTCGAAGAACTGGTGAAAGGCGAAGTCAAGCGCACCTTCAACCCCGAGTTCCTCAACCGCCTCGACGAAGTCATCCTGTTCCTGGCCTTGGGCGAAAGCGACCTGATCCAGATTCTCGAACTCATGGTTACGCAGCTCAACACCAATCTGGCGCAGAAAGCCATCACCGTCACGGTGGCCGACGACGCCAAGAAGTGGATCCTCAACCAAACGCTCACTGATCGCAGCTACGGCGCCAGACCGCTGCGCCGCGCTCTGCAAAAATACATCGAAGACCCACTATCGGAGGCACTGATCCAGGGCACCATCACCACCCGCCCCGCCTTCATCGAGGTCTTTCTAGAAGACAACAAACTCTTCTACAGGCCCGTAGACGCCGAAAAAACCGAAGGCGTCCTGCTGTACGAGAAATAGCTCGTGTGGGGCCGGGTCTCTGACCCGGCCGCCGAGCGCAGCTCGGCAAGGTTTTCAAGTCGCCAGCCCTTAAAAGCTGGCGGCTTTATTTTTATGAGGCCGACCGAAACTTCCTGATTGACCCCGGGTTGTACCAGTGATTAGATGCGCCACACTCGCGGACCCGGCGCCAGGGTCCGCAAACGCATTGGTGTGTGCCGATCGGAATGAATCCCAGGCGTATAGGAATCCAGGTGTGAATGAATCCAGGTGAAGGAATGAGGTCAAGTATGAAGTCCACTCCGTGGTACGTGATCCTTGCTGTCTCCCTTCCGGTTCTCACTCTAACTCTCACTCTGTCTGCCAGCGCACGGGAAGTCGTCCTGCCCGCCGGCACGCTTTTGCAATGCACGCTCAACGAACCCAACTTCTCCTCGGCCACAGCCGACATCGGCGACCCCGTACTCTGCCACTTGCGCGCCCAGACCGAATTCGGACAGCAGGCGTTTCCGCGCGGCAGTTATCTCGTCGGCCATCTCGAATCCGCTAAAGAGCCGGGCCACTTCTGGGGCAAGGGCTATCTGAAGTTGCAATTCGACCGCATCGGCCTGCCCAGCGGCGACCTGCCTCTCGAGGCCAAGGTCATCGCCACCCGTGGCTTCAAAGTCGATAAACAAGGCGACATCAAAGGCAAAGGACACGCCGTGCGCGACGTCGTCGAATGGATGATCCCACCCCTGTGGCCCTGGAAAGTCATTATGCTGCCGGCGCGCGGCCCGCGTCCCACGCTGAAAGGCGAAACCGTTCTCAGCCTGCGCCTGATGGATGACGTCCAAATCCCGCAGGTGGCGCAGAACTACGGCCCTAGCTGGCATTTCTTCGGCCGCTATCAGTCCGACTCATTCCATGAAGGACGGAACAACAGCGTGCAGATGCAGATTTCCGTGAAGCCGACTTCATTCTCGAACACTGAGTCGTCGAACGTCGGGGTCTCGGATTCTGATTCGACGAATGCAGGGATGTCGAATGCTGGGCTTTCGAACGAGCTCCAGTCGAACCAGCTCCAGTCCAACGACGATGCCGTTCCCCACGCGTCCTACGCGACCTACACGTCGCGCGAGGTCCCGGCACCGACTCAGGCGGGCATCGTCAGTCTCCCTGGCATGCCAATCTTCGTCCTGACCAGCGGCGCCGTGCTCTCGGTCAGCGGATACGGCTACACCGACAACCGCATCACCTACTCGCTGATCGGAGGAGGCACCGGCGTAATCCGCACCGACGACGTCGACTGGAACGCCACCACGCAACTCAACGCCCAGCGCGGCCTCCGTCTGACGCTGCACAACAGCCACGCCAACGCGGGAACGCCAGGTTTCTAACAAAGCTCGTGGAAGGGCGGACGCCCTCGTCCGCCCCGCGAAGCGAGTTGCCGCTTAAGCAGTTCTGAGCCGTCAGCCGAAGCTGGCGGCTTTTCTTACACCGGCGTCGCAAGCCGCGTCCCAGCCGCGAAGCGGCGTAAGAATGAAGCCCACGGCGCAAGCCGTGGGTGAGCAACGGAGGATGAGCAAGTCCCAGCGGGACGAAAGAAGTCATTCTCGTCCAACGCACAGTTTCCACTGGAAAGTCTCTTCGTGCCCGAGAATCAAAATTCCATTCTTGCGACCTTGGGTGACATAACCTCATCTGAGAGACTTCACCCAGCCCCGCTCCACCAAGGATGATCGCCATGCACAAAGTCAATCTCACCGAAAAATTTGCCAAGATTTCCGAATACTACAAACCCCACATCGCCGGCGAACTCAACGGCCAGATGATCAAGCTGGTAAAAGCCAATACCGAATTCGTCTGGCATCATCACGACCATGAAGACGAAATGTTCCTGGTCGTCAAAGGCCGCTTCCGCATGGAGTACCGGGAAAGAGAGTTGGGCGACACCGGGCCTCACGACGCCAGCCTGCGCGAGCGCCACGAACGGATCGAGCCCGGCGAGTTCATCATCGTCCCCCGCGGCGTCGAACACCGCCCCGTCGCCGAAGAGGAATGCTGGATCCTGCTCTTCGAACCCGCCTCCACGCTCAACACCGGCAACGTCGTCAACGAACGCACTCAGCCCCATCTGGAGCACGTGTAGAGTCTGGAGAGGAAAGAAACTTCCGGAAAGGGCGCAGTCTTAAGCGGCGCCGCAAAGAGTTAGTAGAAACGCGCGCTTTACAATTTGCTAAAAACTCTTGCTGAAAAACTTTTTCTTGGATGGCGCAGCGTTTTCAGCGCAGCGATCAAGCCTTCTCTTTCGATTGGGCTTTAGCCTCGGAGGCCTGCCCTTTTTCCCCATATCACGATACGATTAAAGCAACCCATGGAACTCACTGTCTATTCCGCCGCCTGGTGCCCTGACTGCCGCGAGGCCAAACGCTTCCTCGCCAAACACAACATCGCTTTCAAAGAAGTCGACGTCGAGTCCACCCCCGGCGCCATCGACGAAGTCATCAAACGCACCGGCAAGCGCGCCATCCCACAGTTCGTCATCGACGGCGAATGGGTCCAGCCCTACCGCCCTGGCAAAGGCTTCCTCTACGAAGCCATGGCCAAGCGCCTCGGAATCAAGACGCCTTAAGCCCAATACGCACCTCCGGACGCATTCGTCCGGGGACTGGCTGGTAGTGGCTTAATTCAGCCACTACCGGACTGGCCTCTCTGCTAACATTTGTTCCTGCCATGCATCTATAGTGTGAACGGTAGCAGATACTTTTGAAGGAGGCTCCCATGCTCCTGCTAAGATCCGCAATCGCAACCGCGCTCGTCTTCGTCGCGGTATTAACATCGTCCTTGGCCTCGGCGCAGACTCACTCCATCGCAGCGCCTCCAATCACCGGGCAACAGCGGCCCGCAGCGATCGATTTCCCCGACGCCCCGCCTGCGACTTGCCACGTCACCCTGCCGTCCAGCATTCGCTTCGTTCCTCCGCCTCCGGCGTCCGCAGATCCCGCCAAAGGCCTCGGAGGTCTTTTTGAACATTCATTTTGGTTTGGAAGTTCGAAGCTATGGACGGTGCTCCCCATCGACGGCATCTGGCGAGCGTGGTCGCTTCCCACCCGGCCCGGCGATTTCGCCTACAGCAACAAACTCCCCTGGGGTCGCCTAGATCCCCCATTTTCGAAGAAAGATGGGCCGCTGACGGTTACCGGCAAAAGGCTGGACGGCCCGGCCCCCGTCTTCATCGAAACCGACGAGAGCTACGGATTCAACGGCAGCGCTGGAGCCATGGGCGGCATCGAAATTCCAGTCTTCGGCTGCTGGCAAATCACCGGCCACTATAAAGATCAGGACCTGATCTTCACCGTCTGGGTCGCGCCTCCACGCGAGGAGGAGTCGTCCGACACCTCTTCGCCGATTTCAGATCAGCCCTCCGTGCCGGCGCCAGAGCCCAATCGCGTCTACCTCGATACTGAAACCCAAGCAAAGCAACTCGTCTACAAAGTGACACCCCAGATTCCGCGCGGAGTCAACGCCTCCGGAACGGTACTTCTCCACGCCGTCATCGGCACCGACGGCCGGCCCCACCAACTCCAATACGTCTCCGGCCAACAACAACTCGCGCAGGCTGCAATCGACTCCGTCACGTGGTGGCAATATCGGATCACCGCCGAACAGACCGAGGTCGACACCACGATTGAAGTAACATTTCAGGCATCCAGCGCTCGGTGACCCTTCGTGCCCCCGGGGGGGATATTTTTCCTATCGCACGTACATCTCCTTCAGTACCGTGGCAAACCCGCGCCAGACGAGCGAAGATATCTAAGAGCTTCATAAGAAATATCTGCTCCAAGTTCTCAGCCTCGCAATGTCCAGCTTCAAACGGCTGAAACAGAACCACTTGGAGCCAGTACGAAGGACTCTACTTCCGCCTATGGCCGATCCCCAGACCGATTCGAAGATCAACCAGCCCGATTCGTTCAACGTGCGGACGCAAGTTCCGGTATACCCAGCCCAACTCCCGCAGGAATCCAGCATCGTCAGCGACTGCTGGCAGCAGACAGTGCAGGCGGTCCTCGGAGTCGGGATGCTCCTTGGAGCCCTCGCTTTGGTCCACTACTACGCTCCCACCACCGCCCAGGGAGAGCCCCCCAGCGATCTGCAAAAACAGGTTCACGATCTCACCGCCGAAGTTGCGCAGCTCCAGCAAGACCAGGCCATGCCCGCCGTCGTCCTGAATCGTTATCGCAATTCCATCGGCTACATTTACGGTGTCTACCAAGTCGGCTTCCCAAATCAACGTCCCGTGGTTCGCGCCCGTGTTTCCGGCACAGGATTTCTGGTCGCTAATAATGTCGCTAACAATGCTGGCAATGCCGTCGGCAGCGTCCTGATAGCCACCAACCGCCACGTCGCCGAACCCTGGTACGGCGACGCCGAAGCCCAAAAGCTCATCGATCACGGCGCCACCGGCATGCTCGAGAGTCTGGTGATTTTTTTCCCCGGCTCGCCCATGCCCGTGACTTTGTCGCCCGCTTCAGTTTCGAAGACTTCCGATCTTGCCGTTCTGCACGCTGAAGATTCCGAAGCGGTCCGCGGTCTCGCGGTCCTGCCCCTCGCCAAATCGCCCGGCGCCCCCGGACAGCTGGTCACCGTCATCGGCTATCCCATGGGAATTGCCGGCATGGTCGCCAAGTCGCCCACCGGAATTTACGAGCGCATGGCTTACCGCCACAACGACATCAACGCCGCCAGCGAGTTGGCCGCGCTATCTCTGATTCGTCCTTCCACCACCTGCGGACATCTCGGCGACGTAGTCGGCGACAAACTCATCTACGATGCCCCGACCGCCCACGGCGGCAGCGGCGGCCCCGTCTTCAACACCAAAGGCGAAGTCATCGGCGTCAACTCCGCCTTCATGGACGGCTTCTCCGGTGGCACCCTCGGCGTCAGCGTCGATTCCCTCCGCCCCCTGCTGCAGGAAGCCCAAAAGTCCCACTAGTGATCATTAGCTCTTCTGGTCACAGCTCTTCGACGTTTGCCTTGAAAGGGCGTGGCTTCCAGCCGCGCCGTAAATCGCACAAAATGAATACCAGCTCGACAGTTACTGAAAAGCTTTTGGGTGGCGCAGCGCTTCCAGCGCTGCGATAAGGCTTCTTTCTTCGACGGGGCTTTAGCCCCTGAGGTCCCAATCGCGATTGTTTCGGCACAATCTTCAGCCGCGATGCTGTGCCCTGCAGCAAGAAACAAGCGTCCCAATCCTTTAGAAACTCCGATTGAAAAAGCAGCCCCGATGTTCTCTAATCATGTTCTCTAATCATGTTTTTCTAATCTCGGCCACAAGCAGGACGCATGCCCGCACTCGCTCACGATCTCCGCTTCGCATTCCGCCAACTGAGGAAAGCACCCGGCTTCAGCGTGACCGTCGTCCTTACCCTTGCTCTCGGCATCGGCGCCACCACTACGATCTTTTCGCTAGTCGAAGGCATCCTCCTGCGTCCGCTTTCGTTCAGCAATCCCGACCGCCTCGTTCTATTGGGAGATCACATAGGCGGCGGTCCCAACACTCCCGTTACCGCACGCGAGATCGCCACCTACTCGAACGCCACCAGCGCCTTCTCCTCCATGGGCGGTTACATCACCACCAGTTATGAAGTTTCCGGCAGAGCAACTCCGGAACAGGTCAACGCCGCCCGGTTCACGGCCGGAGTTTTTCCAACGCTCGGTGTTCAGCCCATCCTCGGCCGCCTCTTTACGCAGCAAGAAGAGGACGCTCATCAGCCGCTCGCCGTCATCAGCTATGCCCTGTGGCTGACCCGCTACCACCGCGATCCCGGCGTCCTCGACACCTCGATTGTTCTTGACCGCCGACCGTACACCATCATCGGCGTGATGCCACGCAGTTTTGATTTTCCTTTGGCCGACGGGCAACTCGACCAGACGCAGCTCTGGGTGCCGATGAGCCTGACCCCCGGCGAGTTGTCCGATGAGAACGAGGGCTATTGGGGATACCAAATGGTCGGCCGTCTCAAAGATGGCGTCACTCTGGTGCAGGCAGCGCAAGATGTAGACCGCGTCACCCGGCAGGTCATGCGCAATTTTCCCGCGCGCATGGCCGCAATCCACATTCAGGGTGATGTCAAGCTGCTGCGCGAGTATGCCGTCGGGGACGTCCGGCCCCTGCTGCGCACGTTGTTCCTAGCCGTCTCCATTGTCCTCCTGATCGCATGCGTCAATGTCGCAGGATTGCTGCTGGTCCGGGCCATCCGCCGCCGTCGCGAATACGCCGTTCGACTCGCGCTGGGTGCGCGTTCCAGCGTCATCCTCCGCGAGTCGGTCGTCGAAGGCCTGCTGCTCAGTCTGGCCGGTGGCCTGCTGGGTCTGGCATTTGCTGCCATCGCCATTCGCGCCGCCCTGCATCTTCTCCCCGACTCCATGCCCCGCGTCGACTCCATCTCCGTCGACGCCGGCGTAGCTGCGTTCGCCCTGCTTCTCTCCTTAGCGACTGGAGCGCTCTGCAGCCTCGCCCCCGCCTTCGCCGCCTTGCGGACCAACCTGACAGAAAGCCTCAAAGAAGGCGTCAGAACTGGCACGGGCGCTTCCAGCCATACCTGGCTGCGCTCCGCTCTTGTCGTCTCCGAGATCGCCGTCGCCCTGGTTCTGCTAACCATCTCCGGCGCATTCCTGCGTAGTTTCCAGAAGATGCGCGCCGTCGACCCCGGCTTCCGTCCCGACCACGTGCTCGTCGCCGAATATCAACTACCGCTCCAGCAATATCCCACCCACGCGTCCGCCGACTCCTTCAACCATGCGGTCGTCGACCGGCTCTCCAGCCAGCCCGGCATTATCGCCGTGGGCATCACCAACATTCTTCCTGCGTCCGGTATTTATGGAGGATCTGCCTACACCATCGAAGGCGTGCCGGAAGAAAATTGGAAGCTGAAGTTCGCCATGTTCGCCTTCCCCTACGGTGACTACTTCCGCGCCCTGGACATCCCGCTGCTCGACGGCCGCTACTTCACGCCAGCCGACCGCGCCGACGCACCCCTGGTCATCATCGTTAACCAGTCGATGGCAGAACATTCCTGGCCTGGCCAGCGCGCCGTGGGCAAGCGCATGCACATCGGCAATCCGAAGAAGGGACTGCCCTGGGCAACCGTAGTGGGCGTCGTCGCCGATACCAAACTCGGCCCTCCCGATGAAGAGAGCAGGGACCAGTGGTATTCCCCGGCGCAGCAGCCCGCAACTCTCTACGGTTCTGATTTAGGAAGCAAGCTCACGAGCCCCGACGGCGGATACATCGCCCTCCGCTCCGCGCTTCCGCCAGAGCAGATGACCCAAACTCTGCGCGCAGCCGTCGCAGCAATCGATCCCATGCTTCCCCTGCAGCAAGTGCAGCCCATGAATGACGTAGTCTCAAACATCGAAGCGCCGCGCCGCTTCAACACCGACCTCATCACCGCCTTTGCCGCCGGCGCGCTGCTGCTCGCCATCACCGGTATCTACGCCGTGGTCGCTTTTTCTGTCTCATTGCGAACCCAGGAGATTGCGGTCCGTATGGCGCTCGGTGCCCAGCGCACCAGCATCGCGCGGCTCGTTCTCACATCGGCCGCGAAGCTGGCGCTCCTCGGATGCGGCCTCGGCGTGCTCGCATCTCTGGCCGTGTCACGCCTCGTCAGTTCCTTCCTCTTTGACGTCAGCGCAACCGATCCATTCATCTATGTGGCAGGCGTGCTGATCATGATGCTGATGGCGCTCCTGGCCGCGGCGCTCCCCGCCGCCCGCGCCGCTTCCGCCGATCCAGCGAAGGCTCTGCGCGCGATTTAGAAAATGTCCGGTCCAGAGCTCAGGGGTCCTCTGTGTTCCCTGTGTCCTCTGTGGTTCAAGCCCTTTTACGACACTTAATCAGCGCCCTCTTAGAAACTCAGCTCAGAAGCTCAGCCTTCCCCAAACTCCCGATACCGTTCCAAAACATCGCGCTCCGTAATCACGCCCTCCAACTGCCGCACATCGGCGCGACTCACCACCGGCACCACTGGCCACCGATCCATATACCGCAGCGCCATCTCCAGCGGATGATCCGGATGCAAGAACGGAACCTGCACGCCGCTCACCACCGAGTCCAGGCCAATCCCGCCCATTCCCTCGGCCACCATCTTGCGGAGATCCCGTTTCGCGACCGTGCTCCAGCCGCCCGGAGCCAGCCTCACCAGCAGGTCGTCGCCCGATGATTTCTCCGCCAGGTGCAGCGCACTCTCCACCGTCTCTCGAGCATCGACCACTCGACCGTCGGCACGCTGCATCGCGTCCTCGACATGCAGCACGCCCTCTTCCCGCTGTTCCTCCATTGACGGCAATTCCAGCCCATCCTGCCGCGTCAGCAAATCAAAAATCGCAATCGGCTGCAGGCCACGCGAAATCACATACGCGAACGTATTCGCCACAATCACCGGAAGAATGATCGAATAATTCCCGCTCACCTCCAGCACCATGAACACCGACGTCATCGGCGCCCTCAGAAATCCCGCGAACAGCACGCCCATCCCCACCAGCGCATACGTTCCCGGCGACACGCTCAGATGCGGCAGCAGCGCATGCTCAGCCCCGCCCACCGCCGCGCCCAGCATCGCCCCAATAAACAAAGTCGGCGCAAACATTCCACCCGGCGTTCCGCTCACAAACGAAAGCAGTGTAGCCACAATCTTCAGCCCCGCCAACAGCGCCAGGAATTGCCACGTAAACCGCCCGTGCATCGCCTCGTCCATGGCCTCATAGCCCGCGCCCATGATCTGCGGTGCACCCAGCATGGCGATGATCCCAATCAGCAGTCCCGCCAGCGCCGGCTGAAAATACTGTGTCCACAGCGGCAGCGCCTTGCACCGCGGTCGCAACGTCGCAATGCCCATCGAAAACATCACCGACGCCAGCCCGCCCACCAATCCCAGCACCGAATACGCGATCAACTCCGAAGGTCGTTGCAGTTGCACCACCGGAATTCGAAACAGCGACTCCGACCCTAGAAACCACCGCATCACCACCACGCTCGATACCGCCGCGAGCACCACCGACCCCAGAATCCCCGCCGTCCATCTCCCAATCACTTCTTCAATCACAAACAGCACCGCCGAAATCGGCGCGTTGAACGCCGCAGCTAGCCCCGCCGCCGCGCCCACCGGCGCAATTAGCCGCATCCGGTCCCGCGACAGCCGCGCCTGTCGCCCCAGCACCGAAGCCAGGCACGCGCCAATTTGCAGCGACGGATCTTCCGGCCCCAGCGACTGTCCCGACCCAATCGCCAGCGCCGCCGTAATAAATTTCCCAACCGCCGTGCGCACCGGAATATGCCCGTTGTAAATAAACAGCGCCGCCTTGGTCTGGTTCACCCCGCTACCTCGCGTTCGCGGGAAAATATGAATCACCAGCGCCGCGATCACCAGCCCCGCCAGCGTAGGCGCCAGCAGCAGTCGCGACCGCGACAACATCACTCCCGACCCCAACAAATAAAGCCTGCACCATCCAATCGCGAACCGGAAGCACACCACCGCCAGCCCCGAAAAAACGCCAATAAACACCGACAACACCAGAAAAAACCGGTCTTCCCGAAACACCGACTGCAAGAGCGCCTTCGGCGAATGCCCATTGATCGTTCGGACCGCGATGGGCGAATTGTTCTCCGTCGCAACTTCAGCCAGCGAGTTATTCTGCAAATCCAAGGAATTATTCCTCTATCTAAACCATGTCATCCTGAGCGAAGTAAACCGATTCGCGAAGCGAATCGGTTTACGCAGTCGAAGGATCCCTTGAGTCTCTGCGCTTCCAGCGGCTCTGAAGGGAGTTCCTGTCACCCGATAAAGCAATGCCCTCAACTCCCCTCATGCAATTTCGCAATCAAAAGCAACGCCGCGTCCGCCCCGCTCGGCATCCCGCAACTCGCGCTAGTTTCCCGCTCAATCTCAAACACCAGGTCCATGGCCGATTCCACCAGATCCGGATTCACCCGCAGCTCCCCCTCCGTAATCCGCGGTTTCATCTTCGTCCAGCTACTCGCCAGACTCGTCTGTGTCGCCGTTGGCAGCGCCCCACCTCTCGCCGCGCCGCACTCTTGCAGCCGCTTTCCCGCCGTCGCAAACGCTTCCACGACAATCTTGTGGCGCTGCGCCACAGGAATCTGCCGCCGAAACGGATCCATTCCCAATACCAGATTCGTGACTGTCAGCCGGTCCGCAATCAGCGCATTGCCCGCATTCTGCGCCACCGCCGCCTGCAAGTAGCGCTGCGCCTGCGGATATCGCCCCAACTGAAACGCCGCCAATCCCGCCCCCGCAAGCGCCGCCCCGTTGTCGCGCTCCGCCTTCAAACTCAGCCGGTACGCACCCAGCGCATGCTCATAATCCTGTACGCGCAGAAATAAATCGCCGACGCGCTCCTGCTGCGACGGATCACCGCCCAGATTCTCCTCCAGCGCAATCAACTCAGCCTGCGCCTGCGCCCGAGCGTTCGTACTCAACAGAAATTCAATCAGCTCCAGCCGCGCGTCCCGCCGTTTCCCTTCCTGGTCGGCCGGCCACGCCGCATAAATCGCATTGTGGTAATAGCGTTGAGCCTGCTCAGTCTGTCCTTTTTGCACTGCGATGCGCGCCAGTTCAAGATTGACCAGCCCATCCTCCGGCTGCCGGTCCCACAAATTGACCAGGTAAGTGGCCGCCTCGCCCGTCCGCTTCAGCCCGATCAGAGCCTCGGCTAGATTGAGCTGGTAATCGTAGTTGTCGCGCGAGTACAACAGCGCCGACCGAAATTCCGTAACCGCTCCCTCAAAACGTTGCGCCCGCAGGTCCACCACTCCGCGGCTGAACCACCGGCTCCCCAGCGCATTTCTCTGCGCCTGATACGCTCGCGACAGCCCCGTCACCGCCGTAAAAAAAATCACCGCCAGCACCGCGAGCAAGGCCAGCATTACCGGCTGCTGCCGAAGATATTGCCGCACCTCCTCCAGTTTCCCCGCTGCCATTGAATCTCCCTGCGATTCGCTCATAAGAGCGATCCCCCTCATACTATCCGGAACCCAACGTTGCAGTTCAACACGCGCAAGTTTCCGCCGACTCACACACTCAGAGCATTAAAGAGTTTGTAGCGCCGGCCTCTGGCCGGCTGTCCCGTGGGCGTCTCGCCCGCCGAGCAGACAAGGCAACGCCGCGCAGAAGGGAACTCGAGGGAAATCAACAACGAAGAGTAGTGGCACATCCAGCGAAGGGACCCGGGCGAAATTCCGCCTTCAATTCCACCGTCCGAGGCAGCAGAACCATTGCCGAACGGCAATGCCCGCGAATAGAGTTCAGCCCGGCCCGTACTACCGTCATCCGCAACCCGGCAGCGGCGCGGGCCGCATGAAACACTGTCACTGGCCCGTGCACAGCGGAATAAGGGCCTTGCACTGCCGGAAAAAAGAAAACCGCCATTACCGACACCAGCGCAATCGCAGCGATTGCCGTCGCGATTCGGCCAGGCGTCGTTGCAGTGTCCATAGAACTGTTGGTCATCGAACTCTCGGTCATCTAACTTTGGTTATTAACTATCGATCATCGAGTCGAATTCACTTGCTTCGCGCCCGTAATCCATCCCGGCTCGCGCACGTGTTCATCGTTGAATCGCAGCAGCCGCGCGGCAAGAATCGCGGAGCGTCCCAGATATCCCACCACCTTGCGCTCATCCGCGCGATCCACTACCGGCAGCCGGCCAATGTCGAAGCGCAGCAGTTTCGCCGCCGCCTCCGATACCAGCTCATCCGGATATGTCACCACCAGGTGAGTCTTGCCGGCCTCCTCCACCGTCATTGCTCCTGAAGAATCCTTATCCAGCGCTCGTAATACATCACCCCGTGTGATAATCCCAACCAGTTTGTCCGCCTCGTCCACAATCAGCAGCGCCTGGCGCCGCACCACCGCCGGATCGTGTCGCGCAATCCTCTCCGCCAGCACGCCCACCTTGGTGTCCGCCGCGATAAACGGCGCGTCCTTCTCCATCGTCTCGCCCACGGTCGCCTGCGTCAGCGCATCCGCTTCGTAGTCCTGATGCACCCGCAGTCCCCGGCGCGCCAGTTTCTCGGTCATGATCGAACTGGTGGGCATGAACAGCATCGCGACCCCGTCTGCAATCACCGCCACCAGCATCAGCGGCAGAACCGAGTTGTAATCCCGCGTAATTTCGAACGCGAAAATGATGAACGAAAATGCCGCCCGCGACGCCGCTCCAAACACCGCCCCCATCGCCACCAGCGCGAACGCCCCCGGAGAAAGATGCGCCGATGGAAAGGCGCGATTCGCCACCATCGCAAACATCCCGCCCATGGCCGCGCTCCACATGAAGGTCGGAGCCAGCAGCCCGCCCGAGGTTCCCGACCCCAACGAAATCACCAGCACCGCGAACTTTGCGATCATCACCACCAGCAAAAGCTTCCACACCAGATGGCCGTTGAGGATGTCCCCGATCGTGTCGTATCCTACGCCAAACACGCGCGGCACAAAGAATCCGACGATGCCCAGCACCAGCGCCCCGATCGCCGGCCACCACAACTCATCGAAGGGCAGCTTCTCAAATAAATCTTCAACCCAATACAGCGTCTTGCTCAACGCCACCGCCGCCACTCCGCATAGCGGTCCCAGCAGCAGGTAAAACGGCAACGCACGCGGAATCCCGAAATCCATCGCGGATACCTGGAACATCGGCCCCACACCCAGAAGCTGCATGTGTACCGCCGTAGCCAGCGTGCTTGCAATGACGAGCGGGATAAACGACCGCGACTTGAATTCAAACAGCAGCAACTCGATCGCCAGAATCACTCCCGCAATCGGAGTGTTAAACGTCGCCGACATTCCCGCCGCCGCCCCGCACGCCAGCAGCACCTTCCGCTCGACCGCCGTCGTATGCAGCACCTGCCCCACCAGCGACCCGATCGCTCCGCCCGTCTGGATGATCGGACCTTCCGCACCAAACGGCCCGCCCGTCCCGATCGCGATCGCCGCTGAAATCGGTTTCAGAATCGCCACCTTCGGTTCGATACGGCTGCGGTTGGTCAACACCGCTTCCATCGCCTCCGGGATCCCATGTCCCTTGATCTTGGATGATCCATACTTCGCCATCACTCCGACGATGAGCCCGCCAATGACCGGAACCAGAATCACCCATGCGCCAAGGTGATGCGACCCTACGCTTCGGAACGTAGTCGACCACTCATGAAAGAAAAAAAGATTGGTAAAGAGACCGATCAGCTTGTAGAGCGCATAAGCCACCAGCCCGGCAACGAGCCCAATGGCTGCCGCCAGAAACGAAACCAACAGCATCCGAAACTGCGCCGGCTGCGAAGGCGACAAAGAGTGGGGAAGATTCGGATCGCCCAATTGTGATGTTCGGCTACTGTTCATATCTTGTTCATCAGCGAGAAATGGAGATTGCTGCCGAAAAGTTACCCCCGCAGTTTGCGCTCATCTTTCCCCGGCATCAGCCGCCGCAACGCGGCCACCAGACTGGGCGCCGCACTCCGCAACTCATCCTGATGATGCAAAGCCAACTCCGCCAGCACCCGTTCCCCCTTCGGCGTAAGCGCCAGCAAGACCTCGCGTCGGTCGTCCTGCGCCCGCTCCCGCCGCACATATCCCCGAGCCTCCAGCCGGTTGATCAACTCCACCGCGCTGTGATGCTGAATCTGCATCCGGTTCGCCAGCTCCCGGATTCGCGGCCGCACTCCCTCCGCCATCCCCTTGATGGCCAGCATGAGCTGGTACTGTCCCCGCTCCAGCCCGGCCGCCTGCACGGCGCGCTCGCTGAAGTGCAAAAACTTCCGAATCTGGTACCGGAACTCGGCCAGTGCCTGGTAGTCCGGCAGGGTAAGTTTCTTCATCCCGCTTCGCTTGTATCGTGTTGCGATAGTCCGAGTATATCGTGGGACGATAGATATAGGAAGCCCACCGCTATCGCCCGTCACCCCGCTAGCCTCTTGTCTCCCCCTCCATATAGAATTCTTAGTCCGCAAATTCGGGTGCCCCATTTCTCGCGCGTCCTTTTGCGCGAGAAGTGGGATTCCCCGAACCAACGCCAAGGAGCCCCCGTGATCCCGCGCTACACCCGCCCTGAGATGGCCCGCATCTGGAGCGACGAAAACCGCTTCCGCACCTGGCTGGCCGTCGAAGTCGCCGCCACCGAAACCCTCGCCGAAGCCGGCCAGGTCCCCAAAGCCGCCGCCAAAGCCATCCGCGAGCGCGCCGATTTCAAAGTCGAACGCATCCACGAGATCGAAGCCGAAGTCCGCCACGACGTCATCGCCTTTACCACCGCCGTCGCCGAATTCGTCGGCCCTGAATCGCGCTGGTTCCACTACGGCCTGACCTCCAACGACGTAGTCGACACCGCGCAAGCCCTGCTCATCAAACAAGCCTCCGAGGTCATTGAGAAAGATATCGATCGCCTCGCCGAAGTCCTCGAACGCCGCGCCTGGGAATTCAAAGACACGCCCATGGTCGGCCGCACTCACGGCATCCACGCCGAACCCATCACCTTCGGATTCAAAATCGCCAACTGGTATTCCGAAACCCAGCGCAACATCGCCCGCTTCAAGGCCGCCGCCGAAGACATGCGCGTCGGTAAGTTCAGTGGAGCAGTCGGCATCTTCGCCCACCTCACGCCTGAACTCGAAGAAAAAATCTGCGCCCGCCTCGGCCTGAAACCCGCTGCAGTCTCTTCGCAGGTAATTCAGCGCGACCGCCACGCCGCATATCTGGCCACGCTCGCGGTGATCGCGAGCACTCTGGATAAGATCGCCACCGAAGTCCGCCACCTGCAGCGCACCGAAGTCCGCGAGGCTGAGGAGTTTTTCAGCGAAAAACAAAAAGGCTCCTCTGCCATGCCGCACAAGCGCAATCCCGTGACCGCCGAGCAGATCAGCGGCCTGGCCCGCGTTGTGCGCTCGAACGCGCAGGCGGGTTTCGAGAACGTTGCGCTGTGGCACGAGCGCGACATCTCGCATTCGTCTGTTGAGCGCGTCATCCTGCCCGACTCGACCACGCTCGCCGACTATCTCCTCAACAAGACCGCCAACCTCATCGACACGCTGATCGTCTATCCCGAGCGCATGCGCGCCAACCTCGACAGCACGCGCGGCCTCATCTTCAGCGGACAACTTCTGCTCGACCTGGTCGAACATGGCGTCAGCCGCGAGGACGCCTACCGCCTCGTCCAATCCCACGCCATGCGCGCCTGGAAAGAAGGCCTGGATTTCCGCGAGCTGATTTTCGCCGACCACGAAATCGCCAGCCGTATCCCGCGCAAGCAGATTGAACACGCCTTCAACCTCGCCCGCCAGCTCAAGAACGTCGACAAGATTTTCGCCCGCGTGTTTGGGAAGAAGAAGGCGGGTGGCGTGGGCGAGGCTGGCAAGAAATCCGCTCGAAAGCGCTAGAAGATGCCCCGGCGAGGGCTCAAATGTTCCTGCAGGAACACAACTGCGATTTGCAGGAATGTTCCTGCAGGAACATTTTGATGTACGCAGATGTACGTACAATTATGTATGAAGTGGTTTGATTGCTAGCAGATACGTAAAATGGGAGGGTCGGCATGTTTCTATGAAATACTGTATTTCGAGGCTCTCGGACGGGGATCGGCTTCGCCGGATGACCACTACGTTCCCGTCGCGGAGCGACGCCATAAAATAGCCCAGGACTTCAGTCCTGGGTCAGAGCCGAAAAATGGAACGGAGCCCCATAGGGGACGGCAGAAACGCCGCGCGAGTTCGTAGTGAAACGAATCGGCAGCATCGTTACCCGCCCTTGCAAAGGAACGCAAGGACGGAGCACCCTCACTTATTTTAGTAGGCGAGAAACCAGAACAGCGGGATTGGCCGCCTGCCGATCTTCACTGGAGGAATGTGGTCAGCAGGCTCTCAACAGAGCGCCAACTCTCCGTACGCTTCCGGGCCATTTCCTGAATCACCCGCTTCTTGAGGCGGCGTGATGAAATCCGGAATTTGAGCTTTCGGTGCAAATCTCTGAATAGCCGCTTGCCGTCACAATTTTCGGCCCACTGCTCCTCCCAGATCCCAGATCGCAGATAGCTCCTCTTTCCGTCGCTCAGCCTCCGCAACCAAAGAGGCTTTCCATCTGTCGTCTACCCCCGATGTCTGCTGGTTTATTCGCCTAAGGCGTGAGAAAAGGATCTCCGATATCTCACCGATCTTCTTCCCTTGAATCTCAGGAGCCCTGATCCCAGGGTCCTCAAACGAACTCTGCGGGTAAGCCGCCTTCGCGGCGAGTTCATCCAGTTGCGAGAAAGCTAAGTCACGGAGCAGCTTGTTGACTTCTCCCAAGCTGGAAAAAGTGTCCTGAACAACCTCCGAATCCTGCAGCAGGTCCGTTAGCGTATCGATATCGATAAGGTAATTCTCCAGACATCTGCGCTGCCACTGCAGGACCTTAACCTTAGCCGAGTCTTTCAAGCCGGTCGGCATCTCGTCACGGTCGAAAATGAAGTAGCACGGGGGCAGCGTGTTACCGCCCTTCTCCGCCTGCTGAAGCTGGGCGATCTGCTTCTCCACTTCCCGGCGGCCACCGAGGTCCTTAAGCCTGTAGCGCCGGAGAAGGTCGCTGAAGCCTGCATCTATTAGATCGATGTCCTCCTCCCCCTCAACGAAAACCGTCGCTTTATACAGCAGGCCCTCGCTCTCGGAAGTGCCCAGCCGACGTAAGGCCTGCGTGATCTCGTCTTCGTCCTTCCGGCGTACCTTAGTTAGCATCTTCTCCGAGGCGAGATGAAATAACGAGCATTCCTCCCTATCGAACGCACCTGCAAGTATTTCGGGCGAGTGGGAACAAACGATTGCCTGGATGTCCCGCGGAAGGATGTATTTATCAACAAGGAAGTTGAGCAGATTTCTGCAGACCGCTGGATTGAGATGTAGCTCGGGCTCGTCCAACAGGATGACTCCGCCTCTTGCGATGGACCGGCCGATAAGAAGAAACGTCAAAACAAGTCCCTTTTCCCCGCTGCTCATTCCATCGAGATCGAAGAATCGACCGGTCTCCGTATCCTGAACCTTGATCGAGAGGAGCCCGTGCTCGTTTACGCCCACCGACTCGAACTTTCTTCCCCTCAGTACTCCGTCGAATATCTCCTGGAAGTCCTTCCACAACGCGTTACGTTCGGCCTCGCCGGTTATGACGGCGCTGAAAATTGTGTTCTTGAGGCGTTGATACTTCAGCTGGGGCTGAGAGACATACGACTCGATCTGCTGTGAGGCATCTGCGATGCCAAGCTGAACCGGATGTTCACCAAATGGCAGCGCCCGATCGGCTGGGAAGTAACTGAAGGTGGTGGTGTTTGGCGGGAGGGTTACATCCAAGAATGAAAAAATTGCTGCGCTAACCGCATCCGTGCCTCCGAATCTTCCTGATGGATCGATGGCAATGTCCAGATTGCAGGCCCGCTTCTTCGCACGGAGTTCCTCCAACGCCTGACGCAGTCCTCTCTCCCCCTCAGCCAAGAGCCGCATTCCTTGAGGAGACGACAGGAATGGAATACTCTCGGCGGAGCCCGCGAATGCTCTGCCCAGGCTGGCAAGGGCCAACCCACTGGAAATTTGAGGCACTCCGCCCTCGACCTTTAGTAATTCCAGTTCATCCAACTCGTAACGGCACCGAATCTCTATGCTCTTTCCGCGATCCCTTGCAACGGCGTCTGGAAATATGCGCTGCGGGTAGTGAGGTACCGCAATACGTAGCGACTGCAGCGTCTGACCAGCCTCATTCTGCGAGCGTGGTGCGAGCAAGGCTTTCGCCAGCCGAATTGCCTCCAGCACAGTAGTCTTGCCGACCGCATTAGGACCCACGATAACGTTTACCCGGTTATCGAACGTAACTTCGATATCCTCCAACCCACGAAAGTTTCTGATGACAAGGTGTGAAAGGCGCATAACATTCGTTCCAATCGAAAAAGGGTCACGGCGCGCCGTGACCCCCTTCACAGTACGTCTTTGAATCCTCTTGTTGACCTCAGCCGCTAAAGCCGGTGAGGATTGTTGCTGGTTACGGCACGGCTGAAGCCGTGCCCTTCCCTAAATCAACTTTCTCCACACTCTCAAACCCGAGGTCCCTCGACTGCGGTGCTCGTTCACTTCGTGAACGAGCATCCTCGCTCGGGATGACAATGCTTGGGTGTCACGAACAGCCGCTGGTGCTGCCGCAGCTGCCGCAGCGGTAGCAACTGCCGTTTCTGGTCATGATGCTGCCGCAGAAGCTGCAGCTGGGCGCGTCTCCGAGGTCGATTAGGCTGGAGAGGGCGTCGGCGGCGTGGTGCGAGCCAGTGGTCAGGGGCCTGTGATCAGTGGCCAGGAGTGGGGCGGAGCTGGGTACTTCTCCGACTTCGGAGGGCTGGGGGCTGACTCCGGCGGGCTTCAGTCTGAGATTCTCGAACAGCATTTGCTGCTGGCCGGTCAGGAAGCGCAGTTGGAGCCAGCGGAAGATGTAGTCCATGATGCTCTTGGCGTAGCCGATGTCAGGATTGCCGGACCAGCCGCTGGGTTCAAAACGCGTGTGGGCGAACTTTTCGCAGAATAGTTTTAGGGGGACGCCGTGTTGCAGAGCGATGGAAACGGCTAGGGCGAAGCTGTCCATTAGGCCGCTGACTGTGGAACCTTCTTTGGCCATGGTGATAAAGAGTTCGCCGGGCTCGCCGCTGGGATAGAGGCCGACGGTGATGTAGCCCTCGTGGTCTCCTACTTTGAATTTGTGGGTGATGGAGGCGCGCTCTTCTTGCAGTTTGTGGCGGACGGCGCGGGGTGGGGCGTTGAGATTTTCTTCTTCTTGCTGGGGCGCGGCGGCGATTCTGGCGTCGTCCTTGGTGGAGTTGGCCGTCTTACTGCCGGCGGCTGATAGCGGCTGCGATTGCTTGCAGCCGTCGCGGTAGATGGCTACGGCTTTGATGCCTAGCTTCCAGGCTTGGAGGTAGGTCTCGACGATGTCGTCGATGCTGGCGTTGTTGGGGAGGTTCACCGTCTTTGAAATTGCGCCGGAGATGAAAGGCTGCGCGGCGGCCATCATTCTCAGATGACCCATATATGCGATCGATCTTGTCCCCTTCGAGGGCTTGAAGGAGCAATCGAAGACGGCCAGGTGCTCGTCTTTGATGTGGGGGGCGCCTTCGATGGTGCCGGTGGCGTCGATGTAGCTGACGATGGCGTCGGCTTGGTCGTGGTTGTAGCCTAGCTTGAACAGGGCTGTGGGGACGGTGTTGTTGACGATTTTGATCATGCCGCCGCCGACTAGCTTCTTATATTTGATCAGGGCTAGGTCGGGCTCGATGCCGGTAGTGTCGCAATCCATCATGAAGCCGATGGTTCCGGTGGGGGCTAGGACTGTTACCTGGCTGTTTCTGTAGCCATGCTTTTCGCCGTGGGCCAGGGCTTCGTCCCAGCATTGTTTGCTGGATTCGTAGATGGATGTCGGAACATTGTTCTTGTTGATGCCGTTGACGCTCGCTCTGTGCATGCGGATTACGTCCAGGAATGGTTCGCGGTTGATGTACCAGCCGGGGCAGGCTCCGCCGGGCATGGCATTGGCGCCCAGATTTGTTTCTGACAAATTTTTCTTGGTGGGCTCGGTTGCCGGGGCGAGCGGGGGGCATTGTTCGGCGATGCGGCTGCTTTGCAGGTAGGCTTCGCCGCACATGATGGCGGTTACGCAGGCGGCATAGTCGCGGCCGGCGTCGGAGTCGTAGGGCAGGCCGGCGGCCATTAGGAGCGCGCCTAGATTTGCGTAGCCTAATCCCAGCGGGCGGTAGTCATGCGAGTTGCGCATGATGGCTTCCGTGGGGTAGCCGGCGTTGTCGACCAGAATCTCCTGCGCGGTGATCAGGACGTCTACGGCGTGGCGGTAGGCTTCTACGTCGAACGTGCCGTTGGGGGCGAACTTCAGGAGGTTCAGGCTGGCCAGGTTGCAGGCGGAGTCGTCGAGGAACATGTACTCGCTGCAGGGATTGCTGGCGTTGATTCTCGCGGTGTTTTTCGAGGTGTGCCAGCGGTTGACCGTAGTGTCGTATTGCATGCCGGGATCGCCGCAGTGCCATGTGGCTTCGGAGATCTTTTTGAGGAGATCTTTGGCTTTGAACGTTCTTGCTACTGAGCCGTCGGTGACCGTCTTGGTGGAGAAGTCGGTGTCGCGGACTACCGCGTACATGAAGTCGTCGGTGACGCGGACGGAATTATTCGCGTTCTGGAAGAAGATGGAGCTGTAGGCGTCGGAGTCGGGAGACGATCCGTCGTAGCCCTGCGCGACCAAGGCATGGGCTTTGGCTTCTTCTTTCTGTTTGCACTCGATGAATTCGATGATGTCGGGATGGTCGACGTTGAGGATGACCATCTTCGCTGCGCGGCGCGTCTTGCCGCCGGACTTGATGACGCCGGCGAAGGCGTCGAAGCCTTTCATGAAGCTGAGCGGGCCGCTGGCGGTGCCGCCGCCGGAGAGAGTTTCGGTGGATCCACGCAGTGTCGACAAGTTTGTGCCGGTGCCTGAGCCCCACTTGAACAACATGCCTTCGGTCTTGGCTAGAGTCAGGATGGAGTCGAGCGAATCTTTTACTGAGTTGATGAAACACGCAGAGCACTGGGGCTTGCTGTATCCGGTGACGCCGAATTCGACGTTCTGGGTTTGCGGGTTCCAGTGCCAGTTGCGGCCGTCGGAGTTGGGCTCGATGCGGTCGCAGCCTACGTTGAACCAGACGGGCGAGTTGAAGGCGGCGTACTGGCGGACGAGGATGTGGACTAGCTCGTCGTGGAACGTGGCGCCGTCTTCGGGCGTGCGGAAGTAGCCTTGCGCCATACCCCAGTCGCGGATGGTTTCGGCGACGCGGGCTACGAGCTGGCGGACTCCGGTTTCGCGCTCGGGAGTGTTGAGCTTGCCGTGCAGGTATTTGCTGGCCACGATGTTGGTCGCGGTCATGGACCAGTCTTTGGGGACTTCGACGTTTTTCTGCTCGAAGATGATGTTGCCTTGAGCGTCGGTGATTTGGGCGAGGCGGAGGTCCCATTCGACTTCGTTGTAGGGGGAGACGGTGGGCTTGGTGAAGAAGCGGCGGAAGGACAGGCCGGAGGGGGTCTTCTTTGCGGGGATCGAGGCGGTAGCGGATTCGGTTACGGTCTTCAGTTCGGGCATGGGGCTCTCCAAGTTATTAGATTCTATGCGTGTTCGTCCGATTCGGGCGTCCTGGCCAGAGGGCGGGGGAATCGGGGTGGTGCTTGGGTCTTTCAAGGATCTTTCGCCGCTTCGCGGCTTGTCTCGGCGGCTAAAGCCGCGGTTCAAATTTCTTGCCTTTACGGCACGACTAAAGTTGTGCTCTTTCCAAAATCCTCGACGCGGCCCTAAAGGGCCGCTCTTCCACATCGCTCCGCGGCGCCCTCATTTAGAAGCCGGAAGGGAGTGGGGTTGGACAGTGAATGTTGGTGGCGGCTCCGGAATCTAGCTGCGGGGACGCTGCTTGGCGTGAGTTTGTGATGGTGTCGGCGTTGGCGGACAGGAGTGTCCGCCCCACATGAGGGTTGGTGGCTTGGGAGCTGTCGGCAAAAAGCGACTGCTGGTCCTCGTTTGTCTGCGAGATGTATTCCGTCGCGGGAGTGAGTTCCAGGGAACTCGCAAAGTGGGAGCCGATGCCGGTGGCTTTTTCGGCGGAGGAGACGATCCATTGATTGAGGGCCGCGCAGATGCTGCGGCGCTGGGTCTGGTCTTCGACGACGACGAAGCGGACGAAGTAGCGACCGGAGGTCAGGCGCGAGCTCATCACATTCTGGCGCGAGAGCATGCGGTCGAGGACGAAGGCCATGTCGTCGTCTTCGAAGAATTGGGTGACAGCGAGCATGCGGCGGGGTTGGTTCGGGGTGCTGGCGGGGAGAGCCTGCCGAGCTGCGCTCGGCCTGACCGGGTCTGAGACCCGGTCCCACACGGAGCTTGCTGGGTTTGAGGGCCGATTCGATGCTGACTCTGCCGAGCTTTGCTCGGCCGGGCGGACGAGGGCGTCAGCCCCTCCATGAGGAGGGATGTCCATGATTTCTTCGGCGAGGGCGAAGACGCCGGGTTTGCTGGGGACGAACAGGAGGCTGTGATGGGAATCGCAGCGGAACCAGCGCGACCAATGGAGGCGGCGATAGTCCAGGGGACGATCGAAACCGTGGCGCGCCAAGGACTCTGTGACGAGACGAGTTAGACCTTCCATTGCGGGCTCCGTAAGTTGTTGCCGGGTACCACTGCTCTCAAATGTCGTGCCCCGGGGGAGGGTCGGGGAACGGTCACCGCACTTTAATTCGCTTCCGGCGATCGGCTTCCGGCCTCCGGGCTGCGGAGTTCGACTCCGGGTTCCGGAATGACCTGAAGGCTGAACTGCTTTCGAGTTAAGGTTTTGGGCGCCGGGCTTACGGATCTGGAAGCCCGGGCGCCTGAACCTTGTCTTGCCTGCGGAGGGCGCCGAGTCACCTCTGGCTGGGAGCCGGACCGCATAGTTTCTACGACTGCTGCGTGCTGCCGGGAAACTCCGTCTCATTCCCGTGAGGCGGAATTTTCGGCCTTGGATTTGCAAAGTTACTCCCGCAGATTGTGCCTGTCAAGAGGGAAACACTACAGGTTGTATCCCTAGCAATGACGGGCTTGGTGCGGGGTTCGGGCCTGATTTTCCACATTGTGGAAAACAGAGGGCGGTTGGGGCTTCGGGGTGTGTGGTCAAAGATTCCCATTTTGGAACATATTTTCGCGGCAGGGCCGGGTTGCCGCGGGTGTTTCAGTCGTCCCTCCGGGACGAGTTTCTAAATTTGGTCAGCGTACCCAGCGCTGGAAGCGCTGGGCTATTTTCGTGGGTCCCTACGGGACCCGGTGCCACGGCCTACGTCGGACTCACGCCTGACGCACGACCCAAGTCGGACTCACCTTCGACGATCAGCCTACGTCGGACTCTTCAGACGATCGGCCTTAGTCAGATTCACCTCAGACACCACGGCCCAAGTCGGACTCACATCAGACGAAAGCCGGAGGACGAGGGGCGCACGCGAAAGGGTTGTGGAAGTTTGCGTCGGACGCGGGCGGGCTCGTCGGGGCGGGCGCTATCTTGACGGACTGTGTCTGGCTGGGGAATGAGTTCGGGCTGGCGTCGTCGACTGGAGCGCGGTGGTTTGCCGAGTTTGACTTCTTCGATTTCGAGTGGCTCGAAGTTCATATCCTCGAACTTCATGTCAAGGTTCAGGCGGTTCGGCGTTGGTTCGTTATGGCTGGATTCGCTGAGACCGGATTCGTCGCGGATTGGACCGCCGCTGGCGGATTCGGTCGTCCGGGACATGGGGACGTAGATGTCCTCAAAGATGCGGCGCGGGGCGATGCTGAGTACGCCGTCGGAGGATTCGACGAGGTAGTCGCCTTTGCGTCCGCAGTGCTGGCGGCCGAGGTGATCGACGAAGCTGAGAGAGGAACTGAGTTGTTTGGCTTTGATCAAGAAGCGTGTGCGGTACGTCTTCCATTCCACTGGTTTCATGGCGCGCGACCCGAGAGCGTGTGTGTGTTGCGTGACGGTTGAAAAGCGATTGTTCAATGCAATCGTTCATCGTTCAATGCAATTCCAACCCTGGGGAAGCGGCTGGAACGGATGCGAAATATTTGTGAGAGCGAGAGTGACTGTACGAGCGAAATGGGCGCTGGTCAATTCAGTATTTTTGGTGCAGTTGAGGAAAAAAGTGGCGGGGGATTTTCGCGGGCGACAAGCGCGAAATGACGAGTGCGAGTCATGTCGCGCGAGCACTGGATGGCGCTGTTTTTGTGCGAGGGGCGCGATGCGGGGGAAATTGGGTGGTGGGAGCGGGAGGGATGTCCACAGGGCGTGCACAGGAAATGCAGAAAGGCGGGAGAACAGTTGCCAGTTGCCGGTGGTCAGTTGCCAGTTTTCGCGAACGGCTGGGGGCTGAGAGATCGAACGATTGAGGTTACGAGGAATGAGGATCCGGTTGGGGCTGCGGGGGAGTTGCGGTGTCTTTTCTTGCCTCTGTTCCGCCTTGCTTTTGCATCGGCGGGACGGGCGAAGGCGCCCGTCCCACATGCTCTGTACATGTTCCTTGCATTTCCTTGCCGACGCTCTTTTGTTTAGCGGTGGGCCAAGGCTGGCTCGGCTACGGATTTGCCGGCTTTGAACGTCGCGTAGCGTTTGTTGATTTCGTCCCAGTTGATGGCGTTCCACCAGGCGGCTAAATATTCGGGACGGCGGTTGTTGTATTTCAGGTAGTAGGCGTGCTCCCAGACGTCGTTGCCGAAGATGGGGAAGTGGCCTTGGCTGATCGGGCTGTCCTGGTTGGGCGTGCTCATGATGTGGACTTCGCCGGAGGGTTTGCCGGCTAGCCAGACCCATCCGCTGCCGAATTGTTTGACGCCGGCGTCGTTGAATTTGGTTTGGAAATCCTTGAAGGTGCCGAAGGTCTTGGTGATTGCCTCGGCGATGGGGCCGGTGGGATCGCCTCCGCCCTGGGGCTTCATGATTTTCCAGAACATGGTGTGGTTGACGTGGCCTCCGCCGTTGTTGCGGACGGCGCCGCGAATGTCTTCGGGGATAGCGTTGAGGTCGCGGATGAGATCTTCGGCGGATTTGCCGGCGAGGTCGGGATGCTTTTCGAGGGCGGCGTTCAGATTCTTTACGTAGGCGCCGTGATGCAGATCATGATGAATGGTCATTGTCTGCTTATCGATGACGGGTTCGAGCGCGTCGTAGGCGTACGGTAAAGGCGGTAGTTCGTGAGCCATGATAGGTCCTCCAAGCTATTGAGATGACGGGAAGTGAGGTTTCGATGCAAGGGGATTATAGCGCGGGGTGGGGAAGCGGTGGAGGTTCGCGGCGCTGGCGGGAAAAGCAGGTTCCTCGACTTCGCTCGGAATGACAGTTTCTTGGAATGACTAAGAGTTGAGTAGCTAATAATATAAGAGCTTTCGTGCTATTCGCAGCTAGGCTTTGGTGGCTAGGTATTCGCAGACGCGCTGGATGGTGTCGCGCTGGCCATCGTTCAGGGTGAGGAATTCGAATCCGTAGCGGAGGCCCTGGCGGTAGCGGACGATGGCGCGGACTTTGATGGGATAGGTCGTCAGGGGCAAAGGAATTTCTAGAGTGACGATTTCGCCGGGTTCGAGGCTGCCGGTGAGGGTGGCTCCGATGCCGTCCTGACCCATTTCAGTGGAGCGTCCCCAGCAGCTGCGAAACTCTCCGGCTTGAAACATTTTGACTTGCAAGCGAACGTCGAGAGTGAAGCGGGGAAAACGGCGGGTGAAGGTGACTTTGCTGGCCGGCGCATTGGTGGGCACACGGGTGCCGGTTCCGGAGTCGGCGGCTGCTGCGGCGGCTTGAGCTTTTTCGTCTTTACTCATTACTCATTATTCCCGGGTGCTAGTTGCCGTGCAGCAGGTAGCCGGGCTCGAGCGGGAGTTTGCCGGCGACCTTGACGATGGCCACGCTGCTGTTGATGGCGTAGACGTCCACGACGCCAATGGCGCCGGGGATGGACGCGACCTTGTTGACCAGATCTTCATCGGAATCGGCGATCATGATGGCGGGATGACCCATGCGTCCTTGATTGGCGGAGGCAATGACTTCCTTCACATGATCTTCCGGCAGCTCATATACCTTTTCGAGAAACAACTTCATTTCCGGCGTACCGGGGTTGCGCATGACGAAAGTAACGGATTTGCCGTCGGGCCAGTGGTTGGTCTGGCCTTTGCAGACCTTCACGAGATCCGGCAAAGCGATGGTGGATACAGAGTTGGACTTGTTGGAAACGAGCGCGAGATCGCGCCCGGCCGCCAGCGAGACGCTGGCCGCGAGAAATAGACAGATGCTTAAAGTTCGACGGTGAAACACACGCTCTCTCCGCAAGGCGAAACCGCCCTTGCAGCGATTTTCGTCGAAACAGGTCACCGGCTCAACGTCACTAAGGTCATGTACCCCTGGGTCTGAAGAAGTTTTCCGCAACCTGCGCGGGAGATTTTGTATCCAAGGGACGTGAGCTTGGTGGTGTGTTGTGGAGAAAGTTAACCCCCACAAGGGGTCCTTCCCGGTATTGGGTTCACCGGATCCTAAAGTGGCTGGGGCTTGGCAAGTCTCGGGGGATAGGGTAGGCTAGGCGTTCTCCTCATACGAGGATCACTGACCCATGACGAATCGCGTAACCTACGCTCCCCATGATTTCGAAAAGATGTGCAAGCAGGCCGAGAGAGACCACGAGTCGAAAAAACTTGTGCTGCTGATGGAACGCGTGAAGCGGCAGATCTCGGAGCGCCAGAACCCAAATCTCGAGAACCCAAACCTGGCGGCGAACGCCTCGAAGCTTCCGGTGAAGTCGGCGGGTGGGGACGCGAGTATGCTGCGAGTGGTGCACCCCTCCGGTTCACTCTGAAGATAGTTGCCGTAACGATTTTCCTCATCCATTTTTTGAATCCGTTTCCGAGACGAAAACTTTTTCTTTGCACACGGTAGTTTTGCGCTAGAATGAGCGAGCTTTTCGGTGGACTTACCTACTGGCCGGGTGAGTTTGCTATGTGCCTTCCCCCAGGAGGTAGTAGATGTACCGGCCTTACATGAGTACCGAGGCGGACACTCGTCCGTTCCGCGATGTGGAGTCTCAACTCCGCGACCTTACGCAAGATTTCGCAATGTCTTTCAACACAGGAAACTATGACCAGGCCGCCGGCCTGTTTGCCGGCGACGGCGTGCTGATGGCGCCGCACTATGAAAGCGCAAACGGTCCTAAGGCAGCGGAGCGATTGCTGCGGCAATTGAGTGACGCGGGGTACGGCGATCTGCGCCTGGAGACCATCCGCGTGGAGCGTTCCGGCGATATGGCGATGGAGATTGGACGCTTCTCCGTAGTAGTGCGGCAGGCGGACGGAACAACCGTGCCGGAGCGTGGGAAGTATGTGAAGGTATGGCGGCGGCTGGGCGCGTGGCGACTGGTGGCCGACTGCTGGAGCGGGACGCCGGTGGCGGTGAGCGATCGGGCAGCGTGACGGCGCGGCGCGGAAGTTAAGCGCAGGTGTAATCCGGCTCGGAATCGAGATCTGCACTTGCCATGCCGGGGATCGCGGGGTAGGTTTGGGAAACATGAGCGAGGAAAGAGCGGCGGCGCCGGCGAGTGAGCGCGGGCGTGGGGCGGGAGCGGCGGTCGATCCAATTCAGGATGACCGAATTCAACTTGATCGAATTCAGTGCGACCCGGGGCAGTATTGTCCGAACTGCTCGTCGAAGTTGCGGGAGAGCCGGTGTAAGTTGAAGTGTCCGCTGTGCGGGTTTTATTTGAGCTGCTCGGACTTCTATTAGGGCATTATTGATTGCTGATTTCTGATTTTTGATTGAAAAGCCCTTCGTTCCGGCATCAAGATTCTCCGCATCCCTCCGCAGACGGTTTTAATCAGAAATCAACAATCAGAAATCAACAATTCCCGACCGTCTGACGAGCAAACGCCACCTCGTCTACAATGGCAATCGGGATTCATTCAATTATTCGACTAGGAGACGATCATGCAACGCAAGGCTAGCGCGGTTTGGAAGGGCGGGTTGAAGGATGGCAAGGGGACGATTTCAGCGCCAGGCGGAGCGCTGAATAACACGCAATATTCTTTTGCTTCGCGATTTGAAAATGGGGCGGGGACCAATCCCGAGGAACTGATTGCCGCGGCGCATGCGGGATGTTTTTCGATGGCGCTGTCGGCGCAGCTGGGCGGGGCGAATCCTCCTCTGACGCCGGAGAGTATTTCGACCAACATCACGCTGACCATGGAGAAACTGGATTCGGGATGGACGATTACCGAGAGCCACATTGACGTGGTGGGGAAAGTTCCGGGGGCGGATGCGGCGACGTTTCAGAAATATGCGGAGGCGGCGGAGAAGGGATGTCCGGTGTCGAAGGTGCTGAACGCGAAGATTACTATGACGGCGAAGCTGGAGTAGTGGGCTTGCGGCGCACGGTCGCCAGCTCGTGAGAGCGACTAGGTGAAGACTAGAGTTTTGTTCGGGAAGAAGTCGTCGTGGTGGAACCGACCCTTGAAGGGTTGGTGGATGCTGGGCAGTCTGATCGGCTTTGCGATTTCGGTTCTGATCGCATCTCAGATAGCTCGCTGGCTTGCCATTACGCTAGTTGTGTTGGGCGGTTTTTTCGCTATTGTATTTCGCCTCGTGCGACGAGACGACGAGATATAGGGCAGGCCCAAGAGTGGTGCGATCCTCGCGCGGTTTGACACGCGGCTTCGCGTCTGTAGAATAGAAGTGTAGGTCTTCCTGACACGGCGGCCGAAATGGCTGCCGCTGCTATGTAGGTTCAATTGCCATCGTGGCGGAATTGGCAGACGCGCATGGTTCAGGTCCATGTACTCGCAAGGGTGTGGGGGTTCGAGTCCCTTCGATGGCACCAAGTTTAAAAGAAATTGTTGATTTTGTGATTGCTGATTGTTGATTGAACCCGCTCGTACGACGGGTTTGAATCAACAATCAAGAATCAGCAATCAATAATTGCTGTCAGAACGTGAAAAAGGCGATCTCTGGTTGGAGATCGCCTTTTTGCAATAAAGGATGGTCTACAGCGGCTGGACGTTCTCAGCTTGCCAGCCCTTGGGGCCCTTGGTCACGTCGAACTGCACGGTCTGGCCCTCTTGCAGGCTACGGAAGCCGCCCGCTTGAATCGCCGAGAAATGAACGAAAACGTCTTCGCCGGACTGGCGGCTGATGAAGCCGTAGCCTTTGGCGTCGTTAAACCACTTTACTGTTCCTTGTTCTGCCATGGTGTTAGGTGTTCCTTTAGTTGATCAATTTTACGCTGGAGAGATTCGGAGATACTGCTGGCAGGTTACTAGCTGTTGAGGCAAGAACTGCACTTTCCGACTCGGACTAACGTACGAGGACATATTACGCGTAAAATAGGGGATTAGCAAGCGGGATGCACAGGCCTGCCTAGGATTCGGTGCGGGGGCTGCGACGTTTCGCGGGCTGCCGGGTTTCTTGCTTCAAGGAGGGGTTATGGAAAAACCTCAGTTCACCCTTTCTCTTCTCGGACTGTTTCTGATTGGCTGGTTTGCGTTGTCCTGCGGTGCGGCTTCGCCGGTCAATATGGGGCCAGTGCAAATGGGTCAGTTGCAAGCGATCACGCTCAGTCCAGCGGCGGCCGACGCGCAGAATTATCCGGACGGGCAAGTGCCGTTCGTCGCCACGGGCACCTATGCGAATCCGGCCAGCAAGCTCACACCGCAACCGGCGCTTTGGGGTGCGTGCCAGCAGAGCGTGCCCACCAGTGAAGTGTCGGTTACTAGCGCAGGCGCGGCCAAGTGCGCGAGCGGAGCGAGTGGCGCGTATACGGTCTTCGCATACCAAATGACAGCGTGCGATGCTCTCACCGCCTGTGGCGGAGGATGCACCGTCGTCGGTACCGCGCAACTGACCTGCCCATAAGAGAAGCCAGGTTCAGCTGACGATGTTGGTCGTCAGAATCCAAAATGCAGCAATATCGCGCTGTGCGGGATCAGAGTAAACAGCGTATACTTGAGACTTAGCCTTGTAGACTTGAGTTCGTTTAACATCAGGCCCGATTCGCGCCTTCGCGATTGACAGATCGAGAGGCGCCTTTTCTGTACCTGAAACAATTCACTCTTTACGCTGCGCTCGGGGGGGCGCGGCTGAGCGATCTCAAGGCGAGCATCCCAACGAATGTGTTCGGAAGCCGTAGCGGATCTTTGGCTAAGGCAATCGCCAGCAGTCCCACGATAGTTCCACAAAGAAGCATTGTTTACCAACCTGCCCGAATGACAGGAGCGCATTATGTCCAGAGTGAACGGCGACAAGTCGAGGTATAACCGGGTGCGGCGGCAGAACATTGCGAAGCGCATGCGGAATCGCAAGCTAATGAAGAACCTGGAAGCGCAAGTGAAACCGGCCGTGGCGGCAGCGGGTTCTGAGCCGAAGCCGGTGGTGGCATGAGTACACCGCTCCTGGGGTTGGCGAGCTCCGCGCCGCTGCCCGGTAAGCTGAAAAATAAACGCGTTCTGCTGCTGGATACTTCTTCGACGATGCGCGACCGGCGCGCCGAGTCCATGAGGAAGCTGGGCATGGAAGTAGATTGCGCGGCCGACATCAGCGAAGCGCGGTCGTGGTGGCGGGCGGATCTTTACAGCCTGGTGCTGATTGACATGGAAAGCGGATTGGGACACCGGGACCGATTTTGTGACGACATGCGCCGGGCCACGCCGCCGCAGCAGATTTCGTTTCTGGTGGGGAAGCCGGGCTATCTGGCCGACGTGCCGAAGGCGGACGAAGTTGCGGTGGTGGAGACGGGCAATGGAGATCAGTGTGTAAGGGACCACGTCAGAGCCGCGCTGGCGGCGGTGCTTCCCGGAGAAGTGTCGCAGCGTTGGGGGATTCTGGAAGCTTCGCGGCGAATTTCGGCGGTGCGCACGTTGTCGCATGCGCGCTCCAAAGCGAACCAGGAGAAGCCGGCGCCGCCACGAGAATATGAAACACGGGAATCGAAGCGGATGGTGGCCGAGTCCAGGACGTTGGAAAGCAGGACTTCGGAGCCCCAGATTTCGGAACCACAGATTTCGGAACCCCAGGCCCTGGAACACCGGACTTTAGATGATTTACTCAGAGAGGAACTGCAATGAAGAATCTTTACGTCGGTAATTTACCCCACAGCACAACCGAGTCGGAATTGCGAACCGTTTTCGAGGCTCATGGCGCGGTGGAAAAAGTCAGCATCGTGACCGATCGGGAAACGGGCCGGGCGCGGGGTTTCGGGTTCGTGGAAATGACGAATGCTGCCGAAGCCGATAAGGCGATCGCGGCGCTGAATGGAACGGAACTGGGCGGGCGCGCGTTGAAGATCAACGAGGCGCAGCCCAAGACGGATCGTCCCAGGAGCGGTGGCGGCGGGGGTGGTGGGAAGAAGTTTGGCGGTGGTGGTGGTGGCGGCGGACGTGGGCGCGATGATTATCAGGGGCACGCACGGCAGCCCCGCGAACCGCGCTGGTAGTTTTTATTTCTGGAGAGCCAGAGGCACATCGCGCCACAGGCGATTGCGGCAGGCGGTAAAGACCTATGCAATAAGAACCGGGAGGGATTGTGAATGCCAAGAGGACGATCAACATTTACTAAACGCCAAAAGGAACAGACGCGACAACAGAAACAGCGCGACAAGGCCGAGCGCAGAGTGCAGCGTAAAGAGAATAAGCCGGAGGACGGCGTCGTCGTCGACGAGATGCAGGAACTGCGTGAGCTTGCCGAAGCGCAGGCGGCGCTATTCCGCATTGGGGCTGACGACGAAGCCGGGCCAGCGGAAGTTTTTTTACCCAGCGGTAAGATCGGGCATTAATTAGGTCAACCAACGTTATTTCGGGGAAAAGCCCCACTTCTCGCAAAGGACGCGAGAAATGGGGCGCCCACTTTCCCTTTTAGTCGAAACCCTCTTAGACGAAAACTTCGCCGGGCAACTTGGTTAGAGTGCGCGAAGCGAGCGTGTTCTGGATGTGACGCCTGGGCTGGGATGCGCCAGAGGGGTCCATCTGCATGCGTTCGATGCGCAGTTTCAGCGTGCGCTCGATGTTGCGGAGTTCCACCACTTCGACTCCGGCGGCGAGGGTAGTAGCGCGTCCGGATAATCCGGCGCGGCCGGTGCGGCCGACGCGGTGGATGAAGTCCTCCGCCATCTTGGGCAGGTCGTAGTTGATGACGTGGGCGACGTCGTCGCAATGCAGGCCGCGGGAAGCGATGTCGGTGGCGACCAGCACCTGGAATCGGCCTTCCTGAAATCCGCTGAGCGCGCCGTTGCGCTGGGACTGCGAGCGGTCACCGTGAATCATGGTGGCGGCGAAGCCGTCGCGGGCCAACTCCTGGGCGAGACGCTGGGCGCCGCGCTTGGTGCGGGTGAAGATGAGAGTCTGACCTTTTTCCGCGTAGAGAAGCTGGCGGAGAACGTCGAGCTTTTCGCCGGGACGAACTTCGTAGGCTTTCAATTCCACACTTTCGGCGGGCTTCAGGACCGAGCCCAGTGCAACGCGGACGGGGTCGCGCATATATTCGTGCACGAGTCCGGCGACGGATGCTTCGAGCGTTGCGGAGAAACACAGAGTCTGACGGGTCTTCGGCAAGATCGCCAGAATGCGGCGAATGGCCGGAAGGAAGCCCATATCGAGCATGCGGTCGGCTTCGTCGAGGACGAGCATCTTGATATGACGCAGGTCGGCGAAGCGGCGATCGGTAAGATCCTGCAGGCGGCCGGGAGTAGCGATGATGAGTGACGAGCCGGCGCGCAGACCCTGGATCTGAGCTTTTTCTGATACACCGCCTATGACCAGCGCGGCCTGGGGCATGCCTTTGCTGCGGAGGCTCTCGTACACTTCGTGGACCTGCATAGCGAGCTCGCGGGTGGGCAACAGGACCAGAGCGCTGGCGTGGGCCGAGGGCTCTTTGCGGAGCATTTCGATTACGGGAATCAGAAATGCGAGGGTCTTGCCGGTTCCGGTCTGGGCGGTGCCGATAACATCTTTTCCTTCAAGAGCAGGCTGGATCGCGCGCTCCTGGATCGGCGTTAAGGTAACGAATTCAGCTGCCGCGAGTTTCTGCTGCAAGGCAGCAGACAAGGGCAGTTCTGTAAATGTAGTCATGCTAGGTTGTTTCTTTCTGGAGGGGCCTGAGGGTATACACGTCGATACACGAATGCATCAGTGAAGCTTTCATGCCGCTCATATTGATTTGAATTCACGCTGGAACTAAACGGCGGGCAGGAAAGGCGGAGATGAATCTGATCCAACGAGGGACCACCGCGTCACGAGCAAACCGTGGAAAAAGCGTCAACGATAGTATAGCACAGAGTAAATGTAGGTGTAGTCACGAGAGTAACCGGGAGCGGGCGGGTTCACACCAGAAGATATTGGCCGGCAGTTTACCCTGAAAGCGATGCATCACGCGTCTAACTGTCTGGGTACAGAACGCTCAGTAATTTCATCGCGAAGGGAGTAGTCCTGGGCTAGAATTAAATGTCCCCTAGCTCAAGACAAATTGCGAATGGCCGAAACAAAACTTTCTTGCTTCTGGCATAGACCGGACCTTGGCCGGGATACTCGGGCGGCGGTTTCGCTCCACGGTCATACGAACCGCTCCAAGGAAAGCCTGCAGTTCATACCGGAGTTGGCCCGCAAGGGCCCCATGCTGCATGAAGCTCTGCAGAAGCAATGCCAGAGATCGAGGATTCCCGTGGATTTCGCGCGGGCTTACTGGACTCCTCCGCTGACCCCGAAGCTGGCTTACGAGACCGAAAAAAATCAGATCGAAAACACGCTGGGGCTCAGCAGCCTGGTCTCACTAACCGACCACGACAACATCGAAGCGCCCGTGTTGTTGCGGAGGGAGCGGGAAACGGCGAAGATGCCGATCTCGCTGGAGTGGAGCGTGCCTTTCGAGGGAACGATTTTTCATCTCGGAGTGCACAACCTGCCGGGTCGCCAGGCGCAGTCCATCATGGATGACTTGGCTGAGTACACGCGGCGCCCGAATGAAGAGATTTTGTGTGAACTGCTGGCCATGCTGGATGGGTTCCCGCAAGTGCTGGTGGTGTTCAATCATCCGCTGTGGACACAGAGTTGCGTTGGAGTGCACCGGGAAGGCCAGGTCCTGGAGCGATTCCTGAGCTGCGCGGTAGAGTTCCTGCATGCGTTCGAGATCAATGCCACGCGCAGCGCCCGGGAAAACAATCAAGTGGCGCAACTGGCTGAGCAGTGGAATCGCCCGTTGGTTTCGGGCGGGGACCGGCACGGATGCGCGGCCAGCGGGGCGCTGAATCTGACGCGCGCGGAAACGTTCAGCGAGTTTGTAGGAGAAATCAGGCGGGAACAGCGCAGCCATGTCCTGCTGATGCCGCAGTACAGCGAGCCGGTCAGCATCCGCACGACGCGGACGCTGCTCGATGTGATCCGAAACTATCCGGAATATCCGATCGGGTCGCAACGGTGGGATGAGCGGGTCTTTCATCCCGATGCGAACGGCGGATTGGACCGGCCGCTTTCCTCGTTGTGGAAGTCTCCGCCTGCGTTTCTTGAACGGATCTTGTCGAGCATACGCCTGCTGGAGAATGTGGTCGTGCAACGGGCGATGCGGCGGATGTTCCGGGCCGATGTTTCGGACTCGCTACGCGAGATTACGCCAGAAACTATTTCGGCTCCCGGACTTATGTCGGCCGAAGAGGCGATTTCGTCCGAGGCGCTTTCGTGAAGTCCGAGGCTGTGTCGTGAAGAAGGAAAGTCTACGGGTCGCATTTTTTCCCTGTGTCTACCATGAAGTGGACGGCGTGGCCCAAACCAGCCGGCACTTCGAGGCCTTCGCTACCCGCGAGGAGATGCCGTTTCTCCTGGTGCATGCGGGCTCCAAAGATGAGGTTGCGACGGTGGGGCCGGTTATGCGCATACAACTGCAGCGCGGTCCGATGAAATTTCCGCTCGACCGGACGCACGACTACGACCTGCTCTTCCTGAGGCACTACCGGAAACTGGAACCGCTGCTGCGTGACTTCCGTCCGGATGTGGTGCAGATCACGGGGCCGAGCGACGTGGGCACGCTGGGAGCATACGTTGCTTACAAGCTGAAGATTCCGCTGGCGGCATCGTGGCAAACCAATGTTCACCAGTTCGCGCGCAAGCGCATGTCGGCCGCGGTTTCGTTTCTTCCCGAGGCCGTTGCGGGGAAACTGGCGGACGTGACGGAACGCCTGAGTTTTCGCGCTTCAGCGCGGTTCTACAAGATTCCGCGGCTGCTGTTCGCGCCCAACCCGGAGATGATTCGGGTGCTGGAGACGGCGACGGGCAAACCTTGCTACCTGATGTCGCACGCCGTGGACACGGCGGTTTTCAGCCCGCAACTTCGCGACCGGAAGGATGGACCGTTCCGCATCGGCTACGTGGGACGGCTCACGGCGGAGAAGAGTGTGCGCGCACTGGCGCGGCTGGAGCAGGCGCTACTCGACCGGGGCCATCGAGATTTTCGTTTTGTGGTGGTTGGGGAAGGCGCGGAGCAGGAATGGCTGCGGCAGAATATGCGGCAGGCTGAGTTCACCGGCGTGCTGGCGGGACTGGAGTTGTCGCGCACCTTCGCGAACTTCGATGTGCTGGCCTTTCCTTCGGAGACCGATACGTTTGGTCTGGTGGTGCTGGAAGCGTTTGCTTCGGGAGTGCCCGCGGTGGTGACGGATCGCGGAGGACCGCAGTATACGGTGCGGCATGGGAGTTCGGGATACGTTGCGCGCGACTTCGAGGAGTTTGCGGACTACACAGCGAGATTAATGGACGAGCCCGAGTTGCTCTCCGCGATGCGCGTTGCGGCGCGGCAGCAGGCTTTGGAGACTTCATGGGATCGCATTTTCGAGGGCATGTATGAAGCGTACGAGCGCTGTTTGTCGAGCCTCCCTGTGGCAACGGCGGATAGTCGTTCGCGGGGAACAGAACTGGCGGACCTCAGGGGCTAAAACCCTTTGCTGCAAACAATGGCTTGATCGCAGCGCCGAGAGCGCTGTGTCAAAATCGAGTCCCCCGAACGGCTGAAGCGAAGCGCCTTCCGAAAAACCATTTGCGACATGGGTTCTGCGAAGAGCCCAATTCCCTCAACGGCTAAAGCCACGGTTGATTTCGCCTGCTTCGCGGCGCGGCTGGGACACGCTCCCTTTCAAAGAGCGCTTTAAAAATCATAGGCAAGGGGCGCGAAATGGGGCACAATCAGGGCGGGGCGGGGAGGGTTGGCTCAAATTGAAGATCTCTCAAAAAGGGCTGTACGCGCTGCAGGCTACGATGACGCTGGCCCGACGGCACGATCAGGGCGCGATCAAGATCCGGGAAATCGCGGCGGAGAGTGATCTGCCGGAGAAGTTCCTGGAATTGATTCTACTGGAGTTGAAGAATGCGCGCATTGTGGATAGCGTGCGGGGTGCGCGCGGCGGCTACCAGTTGCGGCGCGATCCGGCGGAGATTCCGTTGAGCGATATTATCCGGCTGGTGGATGGTCCGCTGGCGCCGCTGGGAGACGCGGAGCAGTTGCGGAGTCTGATCGCGAAAGATGCGGATCATCGGGCGCTGTATGAGGTATTTCTGGAAGTGCGGGACGCGGCGGCGAAGATTCTGGAGAATACGACGATCGCGGATATTGTGGGAGGCGGGAAGGGCAAGAAAGCCAAGAGCGGGCCGGTAGTGGCTAAAAAGCGGTCGAGCGGCGGGTAAGAAAAGCGTCGAGCTGCGCTCGATGGACAGCCAGGGGCGGCTGTCCCTACATAAACTTCCTCCCCCCCAAATCCCTTGCCAGGCGCGGGAAGCGCGCGATTTTCACAGACGAGTAACAAATTCGGCCTCCAGCTTTAATATTGATTTCATTCGATGAATGGAGCGAAAACCCGCATCCGGTGCGGCGTCTGCAAGAAATGCTGTGCGCATCTGCACCAAATCCGGTCATGGGCTTGTGGACGGGCTGCACTCGATTGAAAATACGTGTACTTACAAGCGCGTATTTTTCGTTGACGGGAACAATAGAAGGAGTACAACAAGA